>Ga0214473_10000343_pt1 | contig 65436 bp, 51 predicted proteins | sample RVTome_7_FD_203509 | JGI IMG/M metagenome (GOLD analysis project Ga0214473, IMG submission 203509) | Soil microbial communities from uranium-contaminated site in the Upper Colorado River Basin, Wyoming, United States - RVT98D197 | ecosystem: Environmental > Terrestrial > Soil > Contaminated >...
GATCGTCACGGAGACGGTGACCAAGATCGTCAACGTCCCCATCCTCAAGAACGCCGGGGCGACGACGACCTGCTGCCTCAAGAACCTGTCCTACGGCTCGATCAGCAACACCTCGCGGCTGCACAAGCTGTGGATGAACTCGGTCGCCGAGCCGTGCGCCTTCCCGGTCCTCCGGGACAAGGTCGTCCTCAACGTCGTCGACGGCCTCCAGGCCTGCTACGACGGCGGCCCCGGGGCCAACCCCAAGTTCATCTACGACGCCAACGTCTTCCTCCTCGGGACCGACCCGGTGGCCGTGGACGCCGTGGCCCACGACATCATCGTCAAGGAGCGGATCGCCCGGGGCACGCAGCAGGTGGACGACCCGAGGCGGCGGAGCGCCGCTTTCCTGGCCCTCGCCGAGAAACTGGGGCTGGGCGTCGCAGACAGGGAAAAGATCCAGATCAGCGAGGTGAACCTGGGTTAAGAAGGGAATCAACCTAATTATCAAGGACCCGCGCTAGGCAAAACAGATGCATAGTTCCCTTATGAAACGATTATATGGGCACTGGCCTGCTTGGCCTCTGATATTTTCCCCTGCAAAATGATATCTTTTTATTTGGCTTTTCTTGCTCAAATAGGAAATAGCATTAATTTGACAGGCTCTCTAGATTTTAATATCATGCCTTTTAGACGGGGAGATCAATTACGTTTCCAGATCTACAATTTTTTGATAGCAGGATATTAGGAGCCAAAATCTTGCCGAAGGAAGATGTAAAATGAATATTGATCGCAAAAGGCTATCGATTATCTTTTTTTACAATGGTGGAGACAACGGCTTGCGTGATTTTGTGCTAAGGATGAAAGAAGTTGGGTATATTATACAAATTGTGCCCACTACTGGGCCATCAACCCTTTGGGTACAAGAATATGAAGTTGTTGGCAAGTCGGAAATCGAAAACTTGGCGTCGCAGCTAATCAGCGCGACAGCCTAGGCAATTCCTCTGGCCTAACTACCAGATGCTTTTTCGCATCATTACTGCCCCCTCAGGTTTACATAAGGGTGCCGTAGTCGCCAAGATAAGAGCCTATATCGAGGGGCTGAATATCGATGGACACAGGGCTCGCGTCGGGATAGGAGATATCGAAGAAGAATTAAAGAACGTTTGCCCTCAAGAAAGTTATATACCGGATAGCACAAAAGACACAACGTCTCTGATAATTGGGCAGGTTCCACAAGACAAGATTCGTCAACTCTGGAAGTTGGCTTTTCGCGCTGCCATTGAAAAGGCAACCCAGCTAGTGGATGGCATTGCCCCAGACATCACAATTCTAATTACATCCCTGGTTTACTATCGTTTTGAAACCAACGAGTTCTATTGCCCCGCAGATTCTGAACTCATACGGGGACTTCAGAGGTCTGGAGTATTGCCTCCTTCCTTTTCCTTTCTGACAATAATTGACGATATCTATGATCTCTACCATTGTTTATCGATGCCCGGGGAAGTATTTGATATCGAGCGAATTGCAAAAAGCGAACTTCTTAATAACGAGGGAAGAGAATCTGATCGCTATTTGAGGGCACTCGATTACGTAATAAAAAACCTTATCCGCGTTTTGGAATGGCGCGAAAGCGAAATTCAGGCTTGTTCCTCTCTGGCTGCAGCCGTCGAGAGCAGATGCGACGTCCTTGCCGTTAAACACCCGACGGAAACCGGTGTCAGGATCCTCCTGGGAGAGGATGGAGAGCGTTTTGGGCTAGGCAGAACCTTACCTGTTTATATATCTCATCCCATTTCAATTCCAAGAAGTACCCGGGCGGCACGAGGAAGTTGGCCTCCTTTTGTTATAGAGCTCGGTTCATTTATCAAAGAGATTAGAATTCAAGAAGCAACAGGGAATTTTCATATTGCACCGATCATGCCTACTTCCATCGATGAAGCCCGCATTCTCAGGGATGGAGAACGATATCTGCCAAAATTATCTGCGAGGTGGCCCCTCCCTGACCAAGCTTCAGAAGAACCAGAAGAACTCCTTTTCTCTGGCGTTACGACGCAAGCTCGATACGAGAGTTACGAAACTGATAATCTCCAACGTATTTTTGATCCCCCTCTTGATATGAACCTTAAGCATGTCGGATTGCCTAATTGCGACGAAAAAACCAAAGGCATCTTGATTGGTGACCCTGAAGTCTCGGGCATGTTAAGAACACTCGATGGGCTTATTAGGCTCCAAATGGCAAATCGGGACCATTTATTGGTCCGTCAGTGCCCCGGTTTCTTATTGTTCCGGCCTCTATTTAATGATCCAGCTGACTATACGAAGGGAGTCCGGTCCGAAATTAGGGAACAAAATCGGTTACGGAGGATTGAGGACCCAGAAAAGACATATCATCGACCGATGGCCTTTATTCACTGCAAATCTGATCTCGAACGGGCTTTTAAGCAAGGTTCTCAGTTCCTAAAAATGACTATTTCGGATTTAGAGCGAATTGCCAATACTCTTCAGGCCGAACACGACTTCTTAAATTTCGGAAAACTCGACGGGAATCTTGTTGGAGATATAATGAGGAGGCCGGGGGATCCTACTGCAGATTTGCATTCCATATACCTCTCTTTGTTTACGTCAGAGACAGGAAGTATCAGCCAATTCCCAGCTCTATCCTTTGAAGCAACAAAGGACAATATTTTCAGAGTCTTAATGGAACATCGGATAGGTAGGCTGTGCCATATTTTTCCTCATGTAACTTGGTATTGGCGATATATCGCTTTGGATAGCGAAGGTGACACCTTATACGAACATACTGATAATACAGAAATTGCGCCGATCATACTAGCCGCCGTGCTCGAAAACCTATATTCTAGTAGCCAGCAGATTTTAAAGGCGGCTGAGTTGACCTGCTCCCACTTCAAGAATATTGCTTCAGGCCCACGAATCCATTAATAAGGCCACAGAAGGTTATTAGCTAGATAGCTCCTCAGGGGCATCATCTGGGACCGGCGCCACTTCCCGCTCCTCGAGGCCGGGTTCACGCCCGAGCGCTTCCCCGGCATCCGCATCATGGGCACGGAGATGAAGGGCCCCAACGGGGAGTTCTACGACGACAAGGGCGAGCTCTGGGCCAAGGACAATATCGACCGCGAGGCCCTCCCCTACGTCGCCGAGGTCGAGATGAAGTACGACAAGGAGCTCATGGGCTACATGCTCAACGACGGCAAGAGCTCCTACTTCACGAAGATCGTCACGGAGACGGTGACCAAGATCGTCAACGTCCCCATCCTCAAGAACGCCGGGGCGACGACGACCTGCTGCCTCAAGAACCTGTCCTACGGCTCGATCAGCAACACCTCGCGGCTGCACAAGTTGTGGATGAACTCGGTCGCCGAGCCGTGCGCCTTCCCGGTCCTCCGGGACAAGGTCGTCCTCAACTTCGTCGACGGCCTCCAGGCCTGCTACGACGGCGGCCCCGGGGCCAACCCCAAGTTCATCTACGACGCCAACGTGTTCCTCTTCGGGACCGACCCGGTGGCCGTGGACGCCGTGGCCCACGACATCATCGTCAAGGAGCGGATCGCCCGCGGCACGCAGCAGGTGGACGACCCGAGACGGCGGAGCGCCGCCTTCCTGGACCTCGCGGAAAAGCTGGGGCTGGGCGTCGCGGACAGGGAAAAGATCAAGATCAGCGAAGTGAACGCATAGGGACCTCGGCTTCCAGCACGTCCCCCAAGATTCGGTCAAGGTCTTTCGGCGCGCTTGGCCCAAGTCTTGTACTTGAGATGCCTTTCAAGCAGGATCTGTCGATCCTGTGCGCTCTCGGCCATGAGCCACTCATTGACATCGCGCGAAAAACCGGCGCTCCCCGTGAGCTTGATGGAATCGTACCGGTCGATCTTCTCCCGGATCATCCTGAACGTCCTGGAGGGAAGGGCGTAGCTCGTGTCGGCTCGCTTCCATAGGGCTACCGCGCTATCGACATCTCCGAGTTCCCAGCGGAGCCTCCCCCAATGCCAGAGCGCCCGGTTTCTGGCCTCGCCACCCCGTTCCGACACGTGCCGGTAGATCTCCTCCTGGCGCCTCAGGTAGAGGGCCGTTAGATCCCCGAACGACAAGCCCAATGTCCCGTTCAAGTCCACGACCTCTCGATAGAGCTTGTCCAGGACGAACGCCGTGAGCCTGAGCCGATCGGGTTCGGAATACGCATCGTTATCGGCCAGAGCTCGTTGGACATAAGCGCGGTTCTCGTACAGCGCTCTCAAGGCGCGGCGTTCGAAATCGTACGCGGAGGCGAGATTGAGATAGAGCTCGACACCGGTCCTCGTATCGTCCAAGCGTCGCCCGTAGGCCGCGAAGGAATCGTAGACCGCCCTCTTGAAATAGATGCCCTCGATCACGTCAAAGGTCGAGGCCACGAGGCTCGTCAGGACGAAGATGCTATTCAGGTTGGAGTAGAAGAACTCCCGGGTGAGCACGGCCAGATCGCCGAGGTCAGGATCATAGACGTCGAGATACCGCGCCTTGAAAGCCTCCAGCTGCTCCGGCTCCTTCAAGACCATGAGATCGTCAAGGACCCGCGCGCGATCCTCGGGGGAGAGGCGCAGGGCCGTTTTTCCGCCGGCATCCACCCGGGTCGCAGGCCGGGCCGCCAGGAACACAAAGCTCGCGGGAGGATCCTGACGCGGACCTCGAGACGAAATTTCGTCAGTCCCCGGCGGCGGGGAGGTCGTGGGACCCTCCTCGGCGACCTCGGGAAATCCCCGGAAAACCGTGAACAAGCGCGGCCCCCTGGCGGAGATCGCCGCGAAGGGTGATTTCTTGAGGAGGTACTCTGTCGGGACCGAGGCGGGTCCGTATCCCCCGGCCGCATTGGCAGGGCTTCCGTCGGCCCCGTTCAGCTGCTCGATCTTCTCCAAGTCGCCCTGATCGAGACTGTCCACTTCGAAGGTGCCATCCACAGGATTTCGAGTGATAAAGAAAGCGTTGCCCGAAGGGGAGCCAAGCTTCTCTCTGTCTTCCAGAACCTCGGCTAGAGAGAACGATGGATCCGAGGCCAAGGGGAGGTCGGCCGGCTCGTCCGGCACGGCCTCGGCGGCCTCGAGAAGCGAGCGGAAAAAATCCGTTTTGCCGCGATCGGAGATAGTCTTGTCGAATCGGAGGAGCGAGCTGATCGCCTCCGCCTGGTCCGCTAAGCTGTTTCGCGCGCCGGGGTCCGGGCTGGAAGGAACATCGACGAACTCGCGTTCCCACTCCAAGAGGGCTTGGGCAAAGGCGTTAATATTCGCCCTTAGGACGCCTGCGCCGGAGGGGACCGAAGGGCCTCCTTGGGCAGCGATTAAGCCGAAGATGGCGACATGGCAGAGAATCGAAAGGCCGATGAAGACGCCGAAGCTGTCGAGGATGGCGCGGCTCCGGCGTTTCAGGATATCGAGCAATGGCCTGAGGTGCGGGGTCCTGACTTCCGGACCGTCGCCTAGCTGCAGGAACCGCATGTCGATCCTCGCCCGCCCATTTCGATTATAGCCCTCTCGCGAAAACCGGGCAAGGCCGCGACCTGGTCTATGGCTACCCTGAGCTCTATGAGGTCCAATTCATGGCGCCATCTGATGGGATGAATCGTCCAAAAAATTGGACACTTCTATTGGATTATCCAAAAAAAGGTACACAAGCGGATCTTCAGCGAACACCTATGATAAATATAAAAAACGAGTTAACTGAGGGGTGGATTGGCATAATTTATGCAGGGTTATTTTGCCAAGGGACGATTGAGTGCACATTCGGATATGGGGATCAGGATTTCCGAAAAGGGAGGCGCGGCTATGAAGAAGGTCCATCTGCGAAATCTATTCCTTCTGGTCTTGTTGGTCTCATTCATTACCCTATCGTGCGGTTTTGTGACCGCACCGAAAGTAGGCCTGAACATTATTGCCACGGCCAGTCAACAGACGGCCGGAAGCACGACTTTCCGGATCGGCGTAGAGAACACGGGGCCGAAAACAGAAGCCCTCAGTTTCCGCAACGGCCAGTTCTTTGATATCGAGGTTAAAGACGGAGGTGGACATCTCGTCTGGAAATATTCTTATGACGCCTATTTCGCTACTGTTGTCTGGAGTATTGAACTTGCGCCGGGAGAATCATCCCGAGTTTATGAGCAGGTCTGGAATCTTACGGGAAACGACCAGAAGCCACTGCCTTCCGGGTCGTACAAAGCGACGGTTTACATCACGAATAATCCCCGAGATGAGGGGCTTTCGAAAGTGGTCAGCCTGACCATCTAGGCCCTCCCCGCATCGAATCTGAATGTTTCCGAGGGACGTTTGCGCCCTCCAACGTCCGAAATATTGAGGCTTCACCGGGATTATGCTACTTCTATATTAGTGTGAAGCCGGCAAGGAGAGAGGGATGATGACGCATCTTCCCGCTTCTTCAGGTGTGGAAAGGGGTCTTGTTTATCTTATTCTGGCCGCCGCGGTGCTATGGCCGAGCGGCAAGCAGGCGCTAAAGCCCCTCCAATACGAAGTCAACGTGATCCTAAAGCTCATCCAGGTCTTCGTGGCGGATCTCGACGGCAACCCGGCTGCGGACCTCGAAAAAGAAGATTTTGTCCTTTACGACAACGGAAAGCTCCAGAAGATCACGGCTTTCGAGAAGCATTTCATCCAGATGCCGGACTCGGCCGGCGCGGAACCGGCCGTTTCCGAAACCGCCCTCCAGCCGTCGCCAGCCGCGCCTCTTTTGAAGCGAAAGTACATTATCCTTTTCGACAACGATAGCAACGACCTCGAGGGGATCGGCAAGTCCCGGAAGTCGGCCCTCGAATTTCTGGACCACAACGTCCAGCCGGGTGATGAGATCGCCTTCTTTTCCTGTTCGCCGACAGCCGGGCTGTCCGTCCATGAATATTTCACGTCGGATCACGGGAAGATCCGTGAGGCGATCACCAAAATTAAGAGTATCCCCGGCCAGTCGATGGGCGGATTGGCGGTCGAATCCTTCCGCGAGCATGAACTGGCCAATCCGGAGCATCCGACGCTCGACGGCCTGTTCTCTCTTTTTAAGGATTTCGATACAGTCGGCCGGCGGCAGGACTATGTTCGCAGGGACTTCATCATACGTCTCACCGAGCTGGCCAAAGCGCTTCGCCAGGTCGACGGGCAAAAGAACATTATCCTTTTTTCCAAGGAATTCAGGCATATCATGGACCATCCGTCTGATCCGGACGCCAGGCGTTTCAAGGAGATGGCCAAGGAGCTGGCCTCGGCCAATTGCCCCGTCTTCGTGGTCAATACGACGGGAGGGATGGAAAAAGCAATGTCCGTGAACGCCGGGCTGCAGTATCTCTCCAACGCCACTGGCGGCAGGTACTATGACGATGTCGCCCATTATGCCGAGAACGCCCGGAGCATCCGAAACGTCACGAGCAACTTTTACGTCCTGGGCTACTCCATCGGAGCGTTATGGGACGGCAAGTTCCATGACGTCAGGATCGAGGTCGCGCGCAAGGGATACAAGACCTTCGGTCAGAAGGGTTATTCCAATCCGGCACCGTTCAATAAGCTTACGGCCATGGAGAAGTCCCTCCATCTCATCGACGTCGCCCTCGGCGAAGATCCCTATTTTGGGCAGCCCCTTGATTTTCCACTGGCCGCCCTGCCGTTTCTCGATAGGACGGGAACCAACACTCTCCTTCTCTCCCTGATTCCTATCAAGACCATGCGCGAGGATGTAGGAACAAGAACGGAGATCATCAGCCTCGTTTTGGCCGCGGACAAGAGTGTCGTCGTCGGCCGCCGCGCTGAAGTCGATTGGAGCACGCTATCGGCGGAGACCCTCTGCCAGTATTCCGCCGCCGCCCTCGCACCGGGGCGCTACGAGTGCCGGGTCGTCGTTCGAAACCTCGAAACGGGCAAGTCGGCGGTCGGCGCCTGCGCGGTCGAGGTGCCGGAGGCGTCGGACACGGCGCTGAAGCTCTTTCCTCCGCTTTTTATCGGCCCCTACCGCTCAACCCAATACGCCAACTTTGTCGCTCCTCCCGACAAGGGCGGGCAGGCTTTTTCGCTCTCCCAGGCGTTTCTCTTCCCCACGCGGCAATACAGCCCGCTGTCTGGAGAGTTGGAGGCGGGGGCCGAGGCGTTCCGAGCTGTACTGAGGTGTGAGCGGACGGGGGACACGGCGCGGAACTTCAATCTCCGGGCCCAGCTCGAGAGCGCCGGCGGCGAACCGGCGACGCAGCTCGAGGTCAGCCTTATCGACAGCGTCAAGCAAGATGAACTTCTGTTCATGATCCTTGAATTCCGGGCGCCCGCCGGGCTCGCGGCCGGCTCGTACACTCTTCGTATCCAGGCGGAGAATCCATTGACCAAGGCGATGGCGGAGACGGCATCCAGTCTTATTGTCAAGCAGTGAAAGGTCGATGTAATTAAGAAAGTGGGGAGACAGATGTCCTTTATCACGTCCGCGCGTCTCCGGGTGTTGTTATTGCCCGCGGCCATCCTCTCCGGGTTCATAGCGCCTCCGCCGTTGAACGGCGAGGACCCGCGAATCGCACGAGCTTTGGCCTGCATGGATTATATGCTTTATGACGAGGCGATTTCGCAGTTTGAGCTGGCCCTTCAGACGCACCCGATGGAACGCGGACTGCGGGTCAAACAGGCCTTCGCTTACTTCCGGTTGAGCAAATACGAGGAAGCCGTGGGCGTTCTCAATCGGGAGCATGGATTGTTTCCGGACGATCTCAATCCGCTGATCCTTCTCGGCTTCATTCAGCATGCCTCAGGCCATCCCGACGACGCCTTGATGACCGCTCGGGCAGTCCAAGCGAAGCTGGATAAGATCGCGAATATGTCCAACTTGAAGAAGGTCAATGCCAGCCTTCGGGGCTTGTTTCCCAATGCCGGTCTTCCCGCCTACCTCCTTGGTTTGGAAGCGAGCAAAAAGCGGGATTCCCAGGCCGCGCGATCCTGGTTTCTCCGTGCCCAGGACCTGAGCTACGACGCCAGAGATTGTTGGCTTCAGTCGATCTGCGCGGAAATGGAAGCCGGGCATTGGCCGGAGGCCTTGAAGCTTTGCGGTACGCCACCAAAAAGCAAGATCATCGTCATGGATCTTCCCTCCGATGTGTTCATGCTCGAGGCTATCATCCTGGCTCAACTCGGGCGGCGGGAGGAAAGCCGGGTTTCTCTTGAGGCGGCCGTTGCCGCCGAGCCTTTCCGAACGGATCTACTCAAGAATTTGGCCATTGACGATATGCGACGAACCGATTTCGAAAAAGCCGCCCGGGTGCTGACCAGGGTCGTGAAGTTGAGCCCGCTGGATTTCCAGGCCCGCTTCCTATTGGAACAGGCTTCGGCACGGAGGCATATCGTCAACGGTTCGTCCGCGTCGGCATTTTCCCGGGAGTTCATGAAGGCCAGAGGGCCGCGGTTTCTCTTCGTCCTGGAGGGCCGGCCAAACGATGTTGTCGCCGTGGCTAACGAATATGCCCTTAAGTACATCCGGTTAGGCCTCCTCGGCGACGCCGCGAACCAGCTGCGCGCTTTCACCGAGATCTATGCCGATTCGCCGACGATCTATTACAATCTCGGTCAGCTCAACAACACGCTGGGCCGCTTCGCGGAAGCTCTTGCCTGCGGCGCGAGAACGATCGCGCTAAAGAACGATAGCGCGGAAGCGCACGATCTGATGGGCAATGTCTACTTCAAGATCGGGGATTTCGAGAATGCCGTACGCTCATATGAAAAGGCGCTCGGCCTGAGTACCCGGGATCCATTGAGCTATTACAACCTGGCGTGCGCTTACCATGAGCTTGGGGACGACATGAGAGCCGAGAGGAATTGGCTGGAGGCTATTCGCCAGGAAAACGCCGCGGCTGGCACACTGCTCCAGGCCGATACCGCCGCCCTGGAGCATTCCCTTACGGTCAAAGTCGAACCGGTATCAGCCCCGTCGTGCCAATACCTGGGGTTTCTCTATAGCGGGCAAGGAAAGACCGGACAGGCGATCGAATACTTCGAGAGGACGATAGTTTACAATCCGAACGCGCTCGTCCCATACCTCGAGCTCGGCAGGCTTTATAACGAACGGAACGAACGGGACAAAGCCGGGGAATACTTAAAGAAGTATCTCGAGTTGGGCGGCGATAAAAGCAAGGTTACCGCTCTTTTAAAGAAGAGCGGCGATTAGGTTCGCCACGTTTCTGTTGGGATTGTAAAAGAGCTGTCATCGGGCATGCAATATTCGACCTGCTGCCTCAAGAACCTGTCCTACGGCTCGATCAGCAACACCTCGCGGCTGCACAAGCTATGGATGCACTCGGTCGCCGAGCCGTGCGCCTTCCCGGTCCTCCGGGACAAGGTCGTCCTCAACGTTGTCGACGGGCTCGTGCACTTCACGCGGCGCTGGATTCGAGGCTCGTATGATTGACTCTCGCCCGAAGTGAGCATATCCTTTTTTGGGGGAGAGAAGATATGGGGAGGCCACATGCGAAAAACTGTCGTCGTGCTGGCTTTGGCGCCGATCCTGGCTGTTGCTTGGGGATGCAAAGGAACCCCGGCTTGGAAGGGTTCGATCGAGACCGTGGACGGGGTGAAGGTCGTCCGGAACCCCAAGGTTCCGATGTATCCGCAAGGGGCTTTGGAGCTCCAAGAGGAACTGACAATTGGACTGGCCGAGGGTGCTGAGGAATACACATTTGTCCGCTTGCGTGGGATAGCCGTCGACGAGCGGGGCGATATCTTCGCCTTGGACCAGAGGAAACCACGGGTAGACGTCTTCTCAGGCGACGGAAGCCACATTCGCTCCATTGGAAGACGCGGTCAGGGGCCGGGGGAATTCCAAACTCCGTTCTACATCGCCCTCGCCCCGGCTGGAGAGATCATGGTCGGGGGAATGGACCGGCTATCCTTTTTCGATCGCACGGGTGTCTTCCTCCGGAGCCAGGAGAATACGGTCCAACCGCTCGCCTTCATCAAGTTCCTGGAGAACGGGGACGCCGCGGGCACGCGGATGGTCATGGAAGAACAGAATCCCCGGTACGAAGTCATGCTTTGCGGACACGACATCAAGCCGAAGGCCGCCCTGGCGTCCTCCCCTATGCCGGACCCATCCGGCAAGTTCGCGCTGTTCGTGAGCGTCGTCCGTTGGGACATTTCCCGTGGCCAGGAGATCGTCTGCGCTTCCGGGGAGGGCGATTACCGCCTGAGCGTTTTTGATACAGAGGGGCGCCTCATTCGGACAATCAGCAAGGACCACGATCCCGTCCCGCCATCCGAATTCGATATCGACCGCCAGAAGAAACAGCACGGGATCCAGCCGGGGGAAGAGGTGGCCATCCCCCGATACCTTCCACCCATTTCCTGGGTTTATGCAGACGGGGAAGGGCGCACCTACGTCTCGACCTGGCAGCGGGACCCCGAGACGAGGATATCCCTCTTCAACATCTTCGATCCGGAGGGACGCTATCTCTGCGACTATCGCATTCCGGGCGAACCCATCGTTTTCAAGAATGGCAAGCTCTATGCGATCGTCCAGGACGAGGAGGGGATCCAGTATATCAAGCGCTACCGGATGATCTGGAAGCATTGAGGGGAGCTCGACTATCCTCCGATAAAGCGTCTTACGTCTATTGCAGGAAAAACTCTCCCTCAATGATATCCAGGCCTTTTTTATATTCAGGGAATGCCTGCAAGAAATAGCGTATTCTCTTCTGAGATGAAGACTGAGCATCTTTGTAGATATCCGTGGCCTTAAGGAGAATTCTCCGTTTTTCATTTGGCCCAAAATTGCCATAGTCTTCATCTACCCTGCAGAATATTCTCTCATCAGCTTGAAAGACTAGTCTGAAGTGGGTCTTCCCAACCACTCTGGGGCCGTCGTTTCTTACTTCAATCAGCAGCCCTGGCGGGGTTGAGTTATCGATTTGAATAACCGATATCTTTATCCATGAGAGGAGATCTCTTTCTACTTTCTCTGATTTGAGCACGCCGATAATCAGCCAAATTGCCAGAAGGGCAGCGACGAGGACGATTGCTAATTTAGGGACTTTCATATGATCCCTATCCCCTGAGTTTTGCTATGTTCCGCCTCGCTATGAAAGAGATTCATCTCTTATCCGCCATATCATCGGACATCGTATCGAATAAATGCCGCAAATCCGCCGATGATGAATACGACGGTATAGATCAATAAAATCATGATAGATGGCAGCGCACCTTGCACCGTTGCCGCGGCATCACTCTTCGGAGAGGCAAAGGCCGGGAGTTCTGAGATCGATGGCAGCTTGAGCCTCTCGATCGTGCTGCTCATCCCACCGACACGTATGGTAATTACGGGCGGGTTTTCGAAAAGGGCCGTTCCCAGGCGGTTTGAATAGCGTTGCGTCGCTTCGAGCCAGGCCGCCCTGGACTCGTCTCCTGTGCCTGAAAGATCGGTAGCGACATTCGAATACGTGGCGGCCGGGCTCAGCCACATGATCGTCCGGGCGATCCCGTTCTGCCGGTTCTCTTTGCGATCGGCATCCAGTTGAATTTCTGCCAAGAGTTGCCGCCGCTTGTTCACATAGGATGATATGATGGGCTCTATTCGACGGTTAACCGCTTCCTTATTCTTAAGGTAATCTCCGTAGCTCATACGGTTCTCGATCCCCGTGACCTCCTTATAGGCTGTTCCCATCGCCTTTTCTGTTTCTATTCGAAGGTCATCATCCAGCGCTCTCTTCTGCGTTTCGACGATGTAGCGGTTGGGGGCTTGGCTCGCGGCCTGAGCCGTGAATGTGGCTACGGGTGAGGCCGCCAGAGTCAGGACGACCCAGATGACAAGAAGCACGATGATCGAGGTCTTCTGGCTCCGAGTCAGAGATGAGACCAAGAGCCCGAGGGAATAGAAACAAATGAGGTAGATGCCCGAGGCTATAAAGATGAGCAATAGCTTTATGCTTCCATCCGAGGGCAGCGATTCCATTCCGAATATCTTCGAAATCACTAGCGCCACAAGGAATGCCCCTGCCAGTGGTACGAGAAGAGCGACGGCACCCGCGATGAGCTTGCCCATGAGAAATCCGGCCCGAGATATCGGCTGGCTGAAAGCCAACCGCAGCGTTCCCATCTCTTTCTCCCCCGACACGGCGTCAAAGGCCAACAAAATGGCCAGAAGGCCCAGTGCAACCCTGATCAAGAATTCCATATCCAACTGCCCGAGGAGATCTGACAACCGCTTCGGTCTCAGGGCCGACGGCCCTTCTTCTATCCCCGCCGGCGTAAAATCCCAGTACTCCGGGAGTGCTCCGTCCAACCCGCGAATAAAGACGCTTAAAGGATTGGGCCGCCGGACCGCCCTAAACACGGCCAGCTCATTCTCTGGAGTCCAGGGGCTATCGGCTCCCTGGACTTTCTGTCCGGCTTCACCAGCTATGAGCTTTTGCTTGTCCGAAACAAGACGGTCGTAATCATGGAGTCTGCTTTTATAGTCCTGAAGACCGACGTAAACGGCGAGAGGCACAAGGCAAATCACCAACACCATGATTATCAGGAAGCGCGCACTAAGGAGATGATCGATCAGTTCCCGACTAGCTATGGTCCAAATGACGCTATTGATGCGGCTTGTCTTCATGGAACCTGACCTCTCCAGTCGATCTCGCCGGTGACTTAGTCTCGTCACTTGATGTCTTTATTAGTTCGCAATCGGTCGATATTGCCCTTTTTTGCGAGCTCCAAATAGATCTTCATTGCCAATGGGGGCCAAATCCAGCGGCCCTCTTTCTTTGGCGGGTCCTTTATAGCGAAGGCCTGCCTGACCTCGTCCTCGCTCTTGCCGGCGTCGACGAGCGCGGTGACCTTCGCGTAAGTTTCCTTGATGAATCCAACGAGTGTCTGGATCTCGTCCCTGGACATCGGTCCGGCATGGCTCGGCACGAACAGCCGGATCGGAGGCTCTCTCTCCAAAAGAGAGCTCAAGGCCGTTACCAATCCGAAGGTCGTTCCGCCTTTTCTGTCCTGGACCAGAGGGTCCCGGCCCGAAAAAGCCAGATCCCCGATAAAGGCGACGCCTTTATCGGGAAAATAGACGCTTGTATCTTCGGCCGTGTGAGCCCGGCTTTGCTGGATGAGCTCGATCGGCTCCGAGCCGGCGCGCAGTCGAATCTCTCCGCTAAATGCCAGGGCGGGCTTAAACTTGAACTTCGGCCGCGGATCATAGATCCCGATAGGGGCGTCCATCTCGAGATAAGTCTCTAACCCGCTCATCAGGTCGTTCAGGGCCTTGAGGCCGATGATGACGTCCGCCTTAGCGGGATAGGCTCCATATCCGTTGACACAATCTGAATCGCTATGGGTGAAGGCGATCCTCGTGATGGGCTTCACGGTGATCTTGGCGATCGCGTCGACGACCTTCTTCGTCCCCTTCTCGGTTGCCTTGGCATCTATAACGAGGACACCATCCTCTCCGACAAAGATGCCGACATTCGCCCCCCATTCGCCCTTCGCCAGATAGAGACCGTCCGCAAGCGTCACGACCTCGAACGGGGGAGAGTCCTTCTTTTCCCGGTAGTCGAAGATCTGGCCATCCTGGCCTATGGCGACGGGATCAAGCACAAGGGCCAGAATGGCCACTGAGATGAATCGAAGGGCTCTCATCATGGTCGCCTCCGGCAAGCCGTCAGGATGTGAGCGAGATAAACGAACCTATTTCTTGACGCCTCCGTCCGTTTCTACGGAAAAGAACTGGTACTTGTCATACTTCATGTCGATCTTCAGCTTCAAGGTCCGGTCCTTGGTAAATTCGCCGTGCCTCGGATATTCGACACGTATGGTCGATTGCCATGGAAACCGTATGCCGTTCTTTTCGAACTCGTAGATATGCGTCGTCAAGAGATAAGGCCTTACCCGGAATTGCACGCTATCGCGGAGGACATCATCGTAGCCCTCGATCGGCACCCCCTGGACTTCGCTCCTCAGGATCTGGAAATTCTCGGAATCAACCCAGACCTTGGCGTATTCGACTCCTCTGCTGTTTCCTGACCTTGGAATGACCTCCAGGATAGCCGCGTTCCTTCCCAGGAAATCGGTCCTGTCGATGATGCGATAGTTGAAGAGGGCCTGCCGTCCGCGCCCCAACAGGTCGACCGCGGCCAGGACCGGATCCAGAGCGGTGAAGCGCTTCTCCTCGAGCAACCTGTTCCGGTCAGGCATCTTCTTGCCGTTGTCCTTAAGCACCACGCGCCGCTCTTCAACCCGGTCACCCTTCCGGACGTACAGGTAATCGCATACGTAGTCGCTTCTGATGGTCTTCTGAGGGTCCCACTGAGGGAAAAAGACTTGGCTTTGGATCTGACCCGTTTCCCTTGAGGCAGTGACAATCCCCCCCCACTTGGGGTCGGCGGCAAAGCCATAGTGCGTTTCGCCGATCTTCTCCTCGCAGATAAACTCGAGCGCCGCTCGCTCGAGCATCTCGCAATAAGCGGCCGCTCCTTCAAGGACACGGGCCAGCTCGGATTCCGCTGGTTCCGCGCCGGCCGGCGCGGCTGCCGCCGCGGCCTCGTCCTCGAACCGGCGGTATCTCTCCGGATCGAATACCACGGTGATATTGGCCGTGAAGAGTAAAGGCTTCTCGTCCTTTTTCGCCGGCTCGAAGGTCCACTGGCGGACCGCCTGGACGGCCGCGAAATCCAGATAAGGATGCAGGGGCCGGGTGACCTTGACTCCGGCAACCTCCCCCTTTTCGTCGATCGCGACCTGGAGCCCGACCTCTCCTTGAATGCCTTGCTGCCGCAGCTCTTCCGGGTAGGCTGGAATGAGCGTCGATAGGGCCTTGGGCGGAGTGATAGTCGCGGTCGCCTTCTCCCCCGCTTTATCCCCCCGGCTCTTTCTGATCTCGCCGGGAGATTCCGGTTTCGTCGTGTAGATCAGCATGAAGAACGCGCCGCCGCCGTACGGCATGCCAACCAGCATGGGATCGCTATACGCTAAGCTCAATCGGGTATCCAAGAGCTGATCCATACGGCCTCCCTTGCCGGAGGAGGCCGAATCGTCAGGTGTTTTGAAGAGCGAAAGCTTTAATTCGAGAATTTCCGGAGAGAGCCGCCTGGGAGTATATACGAACTTGAAACGATAAGACCGATGCTCGATATTTTCTGAGTAGTTTCCTGCCCTCCCAGTCCATCTTGCAGCAAAGGCGAAGTATTCGTCGACGGATTTGAGGCCCTGCGAGTCGATGAGCATTTCGATAATAGCGGGTGTTAGTTCACTTGGGGAAGAGCCAAGCTTCGATCGAAGTTCCGCGACCCCGGGCTCGGAGGATGACGTCCAAACAGTGGTTTTTGCGAGTCCGGACTGACCCTCGGGCCATACGCCTCTGAAAAGGTGGATCTGAATGAGCGTGTCCTCCGCGCCCCAGGCCGGGGCTGAGGCAAGGATCATGACCGAAGCTAAGATGAGAAGCCGGTACCTGGCAGCCATTCCTGGCCTCCCTTCATGGAGCACCGGGCCCTTTGTCTCAAGATACAGCAAAAACCGTGCCTTAATCAATCAGCGTTAACATTCACATAATCAGTGTGTTACCAGCCAACCAGACACCCCTGGTTTTAAAGGATCTTTCCAGCCGGGAGGCAGGTCTTTACACTGTTTTCCATAAGTGGGCTGTTAAGGGCGAAGAAAGGCCGAACACCTGGAGATGACCCGATCGCTGTCCTCACGGGCAAAGACATGCGGGATGAGTGCAAAGAATCGGGTCTTTTCACAGGTCATTACAAAAAGCCGACGATCCCCATCAACTGCTCGGCCCGAGATCGACCAGCAGACGGACGGAGGGAGTCGGGGAAAGCCGGGTTGTAATGATGGGCTTGGTCTTGATAAGATTTGGGTCAATTAGTCAATAGAGGGCGAGGAATCCCAACAAGGCCCCCAGAAAAGGAGGGGCGGATATGAGGTCTGCCAGCCTGACCATCTCGGTTTTCATCGGGCTATCGATACTCGGGATGAGTTGTCGGGAAGAAAAGGCTGCTTGGCCGGGAAGGATCGAGAACCTTGACGGCGTCACGATTGTCCATAATCCCGCCAAGCCGAAATACGAAGATCGCCTCCTCGCGATGGAAGCGGATCTTTCCATCGGGCAGGACAGCGGAAAACCGGAATACCTGTTCTCGCGGATCGGCGACCTGGCCGTGGATGGAAAGGGCAATATCTACGCGATAGATTCTCGCGAAGCGGCAGTCCGGGTATTTGACAGGAACGGGGGATATGTCCGGACGATCGGCCGCCAAGGTCAGGGACCGGGAGAAACGCAGTATCCGGTCTTCATCCAAATCAGCGCGCAAGGCGAATTGGCCGTGTACGACTATTCCGCGGCCCAAATGCTCTTCTATTCGCTTGACGGGGTCTATCTGCGCCAAAAGAGGACTTCTCGGATCGTTTTTCCTATCGGGTTGGATTCGGAAGGCCGGCTGATCGCGCAGGATATCCTTGCCCCGCCTCCGAAGGGCGGGAAGGTGATCTTGCGGTTCGATCGCGACTACGGATCGGAACAGGAAATCGCGCGGGAGGAAATGGGGCAGGACCGGGTGTTCGATATCGGGCGGCCGTCCTGCTATTGCGCCTTGTCCCCGAACGGTAGGGTCCTCTGGGGCGATTCCAAGGAATACGTCCTCTACGTGCTGAGCCCAGAAGGACGGCTCGCCAGGAAGATCATCAAGGAGTCCCCTCCCCAGGCCATAACGGATCGAGAGAAGGACAAATATAGGGCGGAGTATGCCGATGCTTTGAGGCATGGCATGGGGATCTCTTTTCGCGACCGCCTCCCCGCGTTCAGCGGGATCTTCTTCGACGATGAGGGGCGCGTTTTCGTCAGGACCTATGAGCGGATTGGCGGTAGTGAGGATTCCTTCTACTACGACGTCTTCGACGGGGAGGGCGTCTATGAATCCCGGGTGGCTGTCCCAGTGACCTTGGACAGGACTTCTGTATGGAAGGACGGAAGGATCTATACCGTCGAGACGGATGAGAATGGATCACCTTTGATCAAACGGCATCGAATCACTTGGAAGACAGGAGGCCAGAGATAGGCCAATCTAATGTCGATGAAGCAAGAAATCCCTGGCCAACAAGGGAAGGGCGTCGTTGTTTTTGATGTTGAAACAAATTGGTCAGACGATTGGAGCACGCGTGGCGGGCTGCTTGCTACGGATATCAACTCGAGCTTCTATTCTGCCTTATCTCATAACTGTATCGTTTGACAATTTTATACCCTTCCTCAGTTGTCTCAAGGGCATAGGCTTTGCCGTTCTTAAAGAAGAGACCCTCTGCGGCGATGCCGGCTTCAAATTCGGCGATGTATCGGCCCTTCTCATCAAAGATATCGAAACGTACGACGTCCTTTTGAGCGGAATCGACGACAACAGCGAGCCAGCCATTCTCCATAAGGGCAAAAGAGTTATAGGCGGGCTTATTTTCGGGATATCGGACGGCATCGATGACCTTGTTCTTTAGGGCCTGAGCGGGCGCCGGAAGGAACCGAAAGAACTCTGATTCCTGTTCTTCTAGAAATTTCTCCTTATCCTTTGCGGTAACCGGTCTTGGATCACCGTCTTTGCGAATGACCATCTTAGGCTTTCCGTCAGGATCGTATATGAAGACCTCGTATGTCGCGGGATAGCCAATCCAGATATCACCATTTCGGGCAAGGAGATAATGAGGGTTCGGCTTGAACGCCTGGTCACTCAGGTTATTGGCCAGCGAGCTGACAATCGCTGCCTCGCCGCTACCCGAACGCGCCTTAGGCTCCCAGCTAGTTTTCAGGAATTCCCTCATGATCTTTGGTTGGTCGTCGAATAGACCGTAGACCGTTGTGAACTTGGTCCCCTTTGGTCCCTCTTCGATAATCGTCTTGTCGCCGATGAAATAGCCCGGTTTATTGATCAGAGTCGGATGGAAATCTGAGGGTATTCTTATTTGCTTCAAGAATTGGCCACTCTCCTTATCGAAAAAGGATATTCTGTGGGCGGCGATGTCTAGAAGGTAGAGATGACCGTCTGCGTCGAACTCGGGCCTCCAGACGTTTAGAAATTCTCCTGGTCCCTGTCCGCTTCTCCCGATTGTCCGTATGTACTTTCCCTGAGGGTCGTACTTCTGAATCCTCTTCCTGTCCCAATCCGTCACATAGAAATTGCCTTCGTCATCCGTATTGAAATAGACGCGCTGGCCAAACATGTAGTTCTCGTCGCCCTCTTTGATGCCAATGATCAGGTCCTCCTTGAAGACCATCCTCATCGACGGGTTCTTTGGCATCTTTGGGTTATCGACGATCTCCAGGCCCGGTTCTTGGGGGTCGCACGTAGGGCTAAGTCCCCTTTTAACTCCATCTGGAATCTGTCCAAAAGCCGGAGCCAACAGAAGCAGAAGAATAGCTGCGCTAAGCGCGGGGCATCCCTTCATGTTTTCTCACCCTTTCGAGGACATTATATATCAACAATTACCCGTATCAATTGGCTTCTTGGAGCTCTTATTGAAGATCCCTTTTCTAAGGACTATATTAATAACTGAACTTTGAATAAGAGGATGTGAGCTGAGATGGGGAAAAGGGGCAGAAGCGCCATCCGAGAGTATTTCGAGCTCATTGTCGAAACGGCGATCTTCGTCTTCTTCGTGATGACGTTTGTTGTCCAGGCCTTTCAGATTCCCACCGGTTCTATGATCCCCAAGCTCCTCGTTGGCGACTTCCTCCTTGTCAACAAGATGGCCTATGCCCGATCCGTCCTTCCGCTTGAGAGCGCCCTCCTGCCGCATAAACAGCTTCAGAGGAAGGACATCGTCGTCTTCAGGTACCCGAAAGACCTGACAAAGGACTTCGTTAAGCGTGTGATCGGGCTGGAAGGGGAAAAGATCGAAATCCGTGCTAAGCAGCTTTACGTCAACGACGCACCTGTTGACGAGCCCTACAAGATTCATAAAGACAACGATCCTGGTTCGCAGGATGATGTCTACCGCTACGACGAGGCGATAGGTGCTAATTATGGGCCTGTCGTCGTTCCGTCGGGTCACCTATTCGTCATGGGGGATAACAGGGACGATAGCGCTGACAGCCGGACGTGGGGCTTCGTCCCTTTGGCTAATATCAAAGGGCGGCCCTGGATTATCTATTTCTCCTACGAGGCCGAGCGGGACGCCTATCTAAAAACGGGTTTTCGCGACCGCCTCAAGAAACTCATCCATCTTTTCCCCAAAGCCCGCTGGGGACGCCTATTGAACATCATAAACTAGCGCCCTATAGCAATTCTAATTAATTCGGGCCCTCCTCCCCGCCTCTACCCGCCCGCTGCTGGTCGATATCGGGCCGAGCTAGGGATTCGTATGGGCCGGGATGAGCATCGCCCTGCCGGCCATCGACGCGTGCTTCAGGTGGGTGACGTAATCGTCGAAGGCTCCTGCCTGCCCTATTGATAGAGCGACAGTTGGGGCATACACTGAGAAGGCACTAACGAACGGCGGAGGGTAGAATGAGGCAATTCCTATTCTGCCTATCAGGAATCGCACTCTTGTTGGCCTGTTGCGGGAAGCAACCTCCAGTTGAAAAGATCGTCGAAGGCGGCGTTGAGGTGGTCCTCAATCATTATGAGCCTTATGAAGTCAGGGGTGAACCCTCGCATCTAAGCCTCAGGGAGGAAATCCGAATCGATTTCGAGAATGCCAAGCTCAGCGATCTGGATCTTAAGGAGCCGAGTTTTGTCGAGGCGGACTCTAAGGGCAACATATTTGTTGTAGAGGGGGCTCCGGATTCGAAATACTATGTTTACAAGTTTAATCTGGAGGGATTATTCATCAATAAGCTTGGGTACAAGGGTCAAGGCCCGGGAGAGATTCAATGGATATGGGACTTGATCATTGACCGAGACGATCGAGTTCTGATTTCTGACCCTGCTGCCAGCAAATTATTGGAGTTTGATACTGATGGAAAGTTCATTAAGGAAACCATAATTGGCCACATTTTAAGGGAGGAACTTCCCCTCTTAAATGGCAACTATTTCGCCAGAAGAAGAGCGATGGACTCTTCGGAAGGCAATCGCTGGTATCTTTGCTTATTCAATCCTGATTTTAAAGAAATCAAGAAACTGGATTCTTTTGATATGTCGGCATCCGCTCCCCCAAAACAGAATCCGGGCATAATGGTCGCCTTTCATTGGAAGGTGGCAGGGGACAGAATATTTATTGGAAATGAGCAGAGAGGGTACGACATCTGGGTATACAGTCTCGAGGGCATCCTTTTGCGGAAAATAAGGAAGGAATTCAAGCGAGTGCCATACCCGGAGGAGTTCAGGCAACAGACGAAGAAGATCGCCGTTAGAGAGCCTGCGCTAAACCTGGTCCCGTTGAATGATATGCCCCCGTTTAATTCATTCTTCTCGGATGACGAAGGCCGCCTTTTCGTAATGACCTATGAACAAGGTGAGAATCCCGATGAGTACATCCATGATGTCTTCAACAAGGACGGAGCCTTAATCGGGAGAGTTCCGTTAGGCAAGTACGGCATAATGGGCAGAGCGCTAAATCACCTAAGGGCGACTGCTAAGAACGGCAGGTTCTATCGCCTCCGGTTAAAGGAAAATGGATACGCGGAAGTAATCGTCAGCCGAATGGAGTGGCACTGACCAGGAATGAGCGATCCGCGACGTGGCCTAGAACGTCGCCAGCTTCCCTCGGGTAGACCCGAACTTGCCGCGATCCGGACGCTCGGCTATGATGGAGGCGCAGAGGGATTCGGCAGGCCTCGGAGAGGAGGTTCTCCCATGAAGATCAGGTGGCTTGGATTCGCCGGGCTCGGCCTGGCGGCGCTGCTCCTCGCCGGGTGCAGCACGGAAGATGGGGAGACGGGCTACAAGTATTTCGTCTATATGACGGAGGCCGGTTCCGGGAAGGTTTCGGCGTTCTCCATGAAGCCCGGCTCAGGCGCCTTGAGTGCCCTCACGGGCTCGCCGTTCGCCGCGGGGACCGAGCCTCGTTCCGTCGCGGCCGATCCGTCGGGCCAGTTCCTCTATGTGGCCAACTATTTTCCCGACAACGTCTCGGCCTACGCTATCGACGCCGCCACGGGGGAGATCGCGGCCGTCCCGGGCTCGCCTTTCCCGGCGGGGCTCGGGCCCTACGCCGTGACGGTCGAGCCGTCGGGCACGTTCGCTTATGTAGCCAACGCGGATAGCGCCAACATCTGGCCCTATCTCATCAACCCGGACACGGGCGCCTTGGCTCCCTACGGCTCGTTGGCGGCCCCAGCGGGCATCCACCCGAGCTCCGTGACGGCCGATCCCACGGGCAAGTTCCTTTATGCGGCCAATGAGTATTCGGGCCAGATCTCCGGCTACGCCATCAATACCGGCTCGGGCGAGTTGACGGCCATTCCGGGCTCGCCGTTCGCCACGGGAGGGTATCCCAGGACGATCGTCATCGACCCCGGCGGCAAGTTCGCCTATGTGGCCAATAGCGCCTCGCGAAACATCTCGGCCTTCGCCGTCGACGAGATAACTGGCGCGTTGACGGTGATCCCCGGTTCGCCTTATGCCGCGGGCGACAACCCCGTGTCCGTCGCGGTCGACCCGTCGGGGAAATTCGTCTACGTGGCCAATCGGGATTCCAGCAACGTTTCGGCCTATTCCATCAACGCGGATACGGGCGCGCTCGTGGCCATCTCGGGCTCCCCTTACGCCGCGGGGGCGGGACCCAACGCTATCGCGGTCGACCCGTCAGGCAAATTCGTCTACGTGGCGAACTATTGGACCGACGATATCACGGCCTTTTCCCTCAACGAGACGACGGGGGCCCTGACGGAACTGGGCGGCTCGCCTTATGAGGTCCCGGTCGGGGCGCACCCCTCATCGATCGCCGTCATTCGGATAGCGCAATAGGGGCGATCAGGGGGAGAAATACGCGCGGGCCGCGATCGAGGCGCGGACCTGCGAGCGCGGGTCTTCGGGCGATACGGCCTTGAAGGAAAACCGCTCGACGACCCAGAAACGGGCGGGATCGGCGAAACCGAGGAGATAGCGCCGGAGCTCGCTCCGGTCGCCCACGACCTCGATCGCGACGGGGAGCTCAACCGCGAATTCCCCGGCGAACTCGGCTCCGGGGGTGAATTTGGTCATCTGGAGGCCCGACTCGAGCGCGAGCCGCTGGAGCTCGCGGAGCGTCCCGGCCGTATCCTGGCGCGACGGCAGGGCCTTCTCGAGCGCTTCGAGGCGCGCGGCCGGGGACATGCCGGAAGGAGCCGCGGCGCTCCCGGCATCGCGAGGGAGGGCTTCGAGCGCGAATTCCTGCGATTCCCGGCCTTTGACGATCTTCATCGCGGACGAGCGGAGGACGACGTTCGTCAGGAACGAGCTCCCATCGAGGCGCGAGACGTAATCGGCCAGGACATTATTGGACGGCGCCCTCCCCTTGACCTGGACCTTCCCCGGGTCGTAAGCGGCCTCCGTCAGCCAGACGCGCTCCGGCAGGGCCGAGATCAGGTCGTCCAGCACCCCGCCCGCCGAGGAATGCCGGGCCAGCAAACCCTCGAGGTGGTCGATCTTGCGCTCGATGGCCGCCGCCTCATCCTTGTCGGAGGGGCCGTGGCCCGAAGGGGACGGGCCGGACGGACAGGCCATAAGGGCGAGGCAGGCGCCCAGGCAAAACACGCTTTTCTTCTTCATGCTGCTTCATTTTAGTCGGATGAGCGGCCGGCTGAGACGAACTCCCCTCAGGGCCCCTTCTGGCTCCCGGCCCCCACTGAGACAACGCGCGCTCATGGATCGTCTATTCTTACATGGGGACCGGCGAGCTTATCGGCGCATCGCGATTGACTAAGCGTACGCGATATAGTACGCTTTGGACAGAGGTCACCGCGATGACGACACTTACGGCCAGCAAAGCCCGGGCGCGGCTCTATAAGCTCCTCGATCAGGCCGCGTCTTCCCACGAGCCCATCCAGATCACCGGGAAGAGGGCCAACGCCGTCCTCGTCTCCGAGGACGACTGGCGGTCCATCCAGGAAACGCTCTACCTGGTCTCGATCCCGGGGATGCGCGCGTCCATCCGCAAAGGACTGAAGGAGCCCGTCGAGAAGTGCCTGCCCGGCCTGAAGTGGTGAGCTGGCGGATCGTCTTTACCCGCCAGGCCCAACGGGACGCCAAGAAGCTGACCGCCTCCGGCCTGCGCCCGAAGGCCGAGGCCCTGCTCGAGATGCTGGCCGCGGACCCGTTCAAGGACCCCCCGCCTTTTGAAAAGCTCGTGGGAGACCTGACCGGCGCTTATTCCCGGCGCATCAACATCCACAACCGACTCGTCTACCAGGTGCTGCCCGATATCAGGACGGTCAAGGTCATCCGGATGTGGACCCACTACGAATGAAGCCGCGCGGCACGGGTCCCAGGCTGTGGAGCAGCACCCGGGATGAACAAGCCGCTTGACAGCGGGCCGTGTTTCGCCGGATAATATACACATATTATTACACATATCGGAGGCAGAGATGAAAAGGACCAATGTCCTGCTCACTGACGGTCAGCACAAGTCCGTCAAGGCCTACGCCAAGAGGGAGGGCAAGACCCTGGGGCGCATGGTCCGCGAGGCCCTCGACGCGACCTATCAGAAGAAGGACCCGCTGGAGCGCCGGAAGGAAACGGCCCTGTCGGCCTACCGCGAGGGTTTCATCAGCCTGGGGAAGGTCGCGGAAGTCCTGGGACTCGACCCGGTCAGCGCCCGCGCCTACCTGAGGGAGGCGGGGGTTCTGCTTCAAGTCCAGGACGCGGCCGAGACGGGCCGTGACGCGAACCGTGCCTGAGATCGTCTTCGATTGCTGTACCGTCTCAAACTTCGCCTTGGCCGGAGCGATGGGCGTTCTCGAGGAGCTTTATAAGGGCCAGGCTCATATCACCGACTTCGTCGCGGCCGAGGTCCTGCGCGGCATCCAGGTCGGGCATTCCCGGCTCGAAGCCGTTCCCGCGGCTGTTCGGTCCGGCTGGCTCAAGCAAACCGGCTTGAGAACAGGAAAGGAAAAGGGGCTCTTCGAATCGCTTTCCCGATCGCTGGGCCTCGGAGAGGCTTCGACGATCGCCGTGGCCAAGGGCCGAGGTTTCATGGTCGCGAGCGATGACCGCGTCGCCCGGACCGAAGCCGGCGCGCGGGGCGTCGCCTTGACGGGCACGCTGGGCATCCTGGTCAAGGCGGTCCGGTCCGGTGTCTGCGATCTTCGAGACGCGGACCGGCATCTCGCCAAAATCCTCCTCGCTTCTCCGGATAAAGCGTGACCTGGACGTAGCGCTTGGCATTGAAATAGGTCCTGGCCGCGGCCTCGAGCGAGGCCCGGGTCAGGAGCTTGATCGATTCGGGGCTGCGGGCGACGCCCTCCGGCGGAGGCGCCCGCCAGTCCTTCCAGGGAATTTTTCCGAAAGGTGAGAATAATTGACGACTTACGAGGTTCTTCTTTATGTAGGAGGAAATGAGCGTGGTCTGCCGGGATTTGACCTACAACTAACTTGACAATGCCGTATTTGGGAAGTTATAGACAGTTATAACGGTGGGGACATTGATCAAAGGGGTGCGTTATGAAGAGACTGTGTCGGGCTGCTGTTCTTTTGGGCGTGATTGCGTGTTTGTTGAGCACAGGGAAGTTGCATGGGCAGAGCGGCATCTTTGATAGAACCGGAATAGTTCCTGGCCACGGCTCATACTCCTCGCTTCCCGAAGAAAGCGTTGACCTATTTACCGGCAACTTGACCCTTGGCTATCGCGATATATTCCTCCCGGGGAGGAACGGCCTGAATATCGAGGTTTGGCGCGTCTATAATTCGAAGATCCTCCAGGATAAGCTGTCGTCCCAACAGAATCCGACTGTTCAGGCCTATCCCAAGTCATCCGTCGGCATAGGCTGGACCATGCACATGGGCATGGTTCATAACCTCAGCTCGAACACCCCGATAATCGAGTTTCCCGACGGAAGGCGCGAAACGGCTTTCCCTCCCAAGACTGGACAATATGGATACGGCTGGACCTCGAATTATCGCATAACGAGGGATTTCCTGAAGTTCGATAAGGGCGTACTGCCGGGCTATCCGAAGCTCTATTTTCAGGATGGCGTCGTCTGGACCTTCGGCAATATTGCATCTCTGCCGCTCGCGAACGGATCGTCGGAGACGGTTTATATGGTCACGCACATCGAAGATCCGCAAGGAAATTATATCGACATCGAATACGATTATCTCGACAATTTCCGTTCTATTAAGAAGATTACAGACAGCATGGACAGGGAAATCCGGTTCATTACGACTTATCAGGGAAGCGATCCGAGGACGCTTGCCGAAATCCGGATCAGGAATTACTACGATTCGCACGACGTTGTATATAGCTATTCAGTAGGATCCTTCTTAAACGGCTTTTATCGTTTGGAGAGCTTTACCCCTCCGGAGTTGCCATCGACCACCTTCGAATATAACGACGGGCTATCCAATAACTTCGAATTGACGAGAATGACGTCCAGCTTCGGAGGCGTGCTGGAGTACTCATACGAGAACCACAACTTCTATTTGAATACGACCCAGCTCGATTCAAAAGTGGTCAGTCAAAAGCGCATCATCTTCGATCCCGGAGACGACACTCAAGTCTGGAATTACACCTACCCGACCTACCAGGGTGTCAGTTCCGGCACGTCCAGCGTTCAGGGTCCCGAATACAGCACGGACGTCACAAGCTATGCTTACAACAGCCAAAATCCCTGGAGGATGGGGCTGGAAATTGCCCGAGCCGTAGGTGACGGCAGTTTTTCCAGTTCATACTCCTGGACTTACCATGAGGTCTCCGATACGAGCTGGTCTTCTTTCGGCGTTTCGATGGGCAAAGCCAGGGGGCCGCTCGCATCTTCATCGACAACCAGCTTCACGGGAGACGCCACGCTCAGGCAGGATTTCCTATATTTAAGGGATCCCGTAAAAAAGTTCGGGCTTCCCACCAGGGTCAGCGTCTTCGTCAACGGCTCCCCGATTGCAAAGAGCAGCAAAGAACTCACCTATTTTTGGGAGAGCCACAGCAGCTTCCAAGATAGATATATGCTCTCTTTCATCAATAACGAGAAGGATAAAACGGGAGCAGGGCTCCTTCTCAAAGAAACAATAAGATCCTACTTCGAGGAGTCGGGGAAGTGGGGGGCGCTGAAGCAGGTTCAGAGATTGAAGACGCCCTCGACCTATTCCACCTGGGACTATACTCATGACAGTCCAAATCCCCATTACGTTACCACCACAATCGACGGTCCGGGTTTAGGCGGGATATCCACGGTTTCATCTGATTATGGGCTCGAAAGAGAGGCATCAGCCCCGACTTATTTGAAATTCAGACGGTTTATCTCTAAGTATAGCTACGTCACATTTGAGCGGAATCAATTCGGCGGGTCGAAGGGCTATACTTATGATGACTTGGGCAGAGTGACGTCTTTGACGTTGAGGAATGAGTGGGATGATAATTGTGACCCTCCCCAAACTCCTCCGGCCCCGTTTTTAACGATCGGCTACGATTGGCGGCCGGACGGCCATAATGAAGTCGTCATCACAAACGGCGGGAGCACGATCACCAAATACTGGGACGGCATGGGCCGGGATACGGGCTATATGGAGACCGGGGACGGGACGACCCTGTTTTTCCGCAAAACGCTCGATGCCGAAGGTCGTGTAAAAGACGAGAACAAAGGTAGCACGAGTGCGGGCCACAAATATTCCTATCTCTATGATAATGCGGGAAGAGTTACGCAGGTCACGGATCCAGTTAGCGAGGTCACGGAGGTCTCCTATTCGGCACGCACGAGAACACTGACGGACCCTGAGGGCCACTCCACGGTTTATGCTTATAACGACCTCCCGGGGCTGCCGACACGGTTGACGGATGCCCAGGGCCATATTGCGAACTATACCTACGACTCAATCGGCAGGTTAACCCAGGTTGTCTACAATGCCGCCCGTACACAGACCTACCAATATGACGGCCTGGATAACGTAACTCGTGAGATTCACCCTGAGACAGGGACGATTGACTACATTTATAACGCGGAGAATAAGCTAGGGCAAAAGAATTGGGGAGGGGCGAGCTATTTCTATAGTTACGCCTTGGGACAGCTCGCGGCCATCGCCGGGGCGGAAACCGTTACGTACGGACACGATGACGAAGGGGGGGTGACGAGCGTCACCGGCTCGACCGGCTGGAGCCGAACCGGCATCGAGTATAATGATTTTGGCGCGATCACCCAAGAGACCGTCTTAATCCCGGGCCTCGCTTCGAAATCTATTTCCTATGAGTACGACGCGAACGGGAACCTTACGAATACGACGTACCCGGATCTAAAAGAGTCCGTCCTGGAATTCAACGACCTCGGCCGGCCGGAAAACCTGACGTTCAATTCATCCAGTCTCGTAAATTCCGCATCTTATGGGCCGAACAAGATGCTCGCTTCTATGAACGTGGCGGGAAACGGCACGGCCATGAGCTCGACGTTCTATAACAACGGGACCCCGAACACGGTCTCCCTGATGAAGGGATCGACACCTCTCTCGAACGCCACCTATGCCTATGACGGGGCCGGGAACATCACAGGCATCTCCAGCACGGCGCCCGCGCCCGCCTTGAACGCGACCTTCGCCTACGACTCTCTCAACAGGCTGAGCTCCGCGACTTATTCGACTGGAGACCAGGGAACGCCGGGGACTTACGGCTACGAATACGATGCTTATGGGAACATGTTGACTGTCCGGCATAATGGCAGCACCATCGCCTTCGACGAAGATTACGACGCCCAGAACCGGATAGACAATATTAACTACCAATATGATGCCAGGGGAAATCTTACAGCGAAGGAGGGGACAAACTATTTCTGGGACGCGCAAAACCGTCTAAGAGCGGTAACCGATGCCTCGGGGCAATTCATGGCGGAATATGCCTATGACGACAGGGGCCTTCGCATCGCCACTCTTGCGCCCAAACCCGACATCGATATCGTCGGCTACCCGGACGGCGCGAACGCGGATTTCGCAAGCGGCCTTCAATCGCCTTCATATAAAACCTTTACGGTCTTCAACCGTGGGTATACCAGCTTGAACCTCAGCGTCGCCGCCCCTACGGGTCAAGACGGAGCCATGTTCTCCGTCTATCAGCAGCCCGCCTCCCCCGTCCTTCGCGGCCAGTCGACACAATTCATCATCCGGTTCCTGCCGACAGCCTCAGGCGACACAGAAGCAGTTAATCTTGAGATCGCGAGCGACGACCCCGACGAGAATCCCTACCACATCACTCTTCGCGGTTACTGCGTACCTGATATAGAGATCGGCGGCGTCGGTAACGGAGGCACTTACGATTTCGGAACGGTCACCATCGGGGAGTCGAAGCTTGAGCCCTTCGAGATCTTAAATATGGGCACGGCGACTCTCCTGCTCTATGGCGCCCCTTCGCTTGAACAACAGGGCGGCGGAACAGACTTCTATTTGGAAGGAGGATCCTTCCCCCCCGATATTCCTGTCAGCGGACATGTCCCGTTCGGCATCAGGTTCGCCCCGACGGGCGAAGGCCTGAGAATGGCCACCCTGACGGTTCTGAGCAGCGATCCGAACGAGAATCCCTACACGATCACGCTCGTGGGGACGGGCCTTAACGGGACTCAGAAGATCATCAAAGGATCTGAGCTGACGCTTCTTTCTCCCAACGGCGGCGAGACATTCGAGGCCGACTCGTTCAGGGATATCAGTTGGACGGGCGGAGAGGACGCGAAGTGCGTCAAGCTCGAATACTCGACCGACAACGGGACGACCTACCATACGATTGCCGATAGGGTAGCCAATATCGGCGCTTTCCCCTGGAGAGTGCCGGATGAGGCGTCCGGTTCCTGCCTGGTCAGGATCAGCGACGCGGACGGCGCCCCGGCCATGCCCGCCATCATCGCCTATGAATTCAACTTCAGGATCTCGGCTTTAGCCGGGGAGGCTTCCGAGGGCGGTGCGCACTTCGTCTTTCGGGCCGGGGTTCCCGACCCGAAGACCCAGAGCTTCCAGGTCGCGGAGGTCGCCTTCGCCCCGGACGGCATCAACGGCACCGAGAACCTGCTCTTCAATCACGCCCTGGGGGAGATCCCCCGGCCGGAGACGTTCCTCGGGCGCTGGCACCGGGCCCGGATCACCTATGACCTGACCAACTACACGGGCTCGGTGTGTGTCGACAACGAGCCCGTCCTGGCCGGCGTGCCCCTGCGGGCGGACCTGGATGTCCAGTCCCCGCCCGAGATCTCGCTCACCGGGGACGGGACCGTCCCGGTCGAGCTCTGGATCGACGACGTGGGGGTCGAGGTCCTCGACCTGAGCCTCCTCGGGCGGGACGCGGCCGATGTTGCGTTCCAGCCGTTGTTCAGGGATAATTTCAATAGATACAAGAGCGCCCTCTTCCCCCGGCAGGGGGGCTGGAGTGCCTTCCCTGCCGAAGGTCAGGCCGGCGTGAAGGTCGGAGGGGAGGCGGCAGAGGAAGGCGCAGAAGTGCTGCGGGCGGCCGAGGACGAGGCTGTGAGCTCCGGCGTCGACGACCGGGTCTATGCCTCGAGCTCGAGATCGTTCAAGCTCGAGGGAACGGACGAAGAGCCGGGAAGGGCGACAAAGCAGTTCTCGTTGCCCGAGAGGGTCCCCTTTGCTGTCAGCGCGGAGCCGTTCGCCATCGTCGTGACGGGGGAGGCAACGCCGGAGCAAAGGCGGGCCGACCCCTCGATGGATCGCGAGACGGAGTCCAGGCGTCAGAAGCGCTGGGACAGCGGGACGGGGGGCGGGGCGAGGCGCCCGGCCGGGAGGAGCGATCCCGGGACGCCGAGGCCGGCTGCCAGCCCGGTCCGCGGCGGGTCCTCCGGGGTCACGAAGGAGGCCAAGCTCATGTCCGGCGTGCCCGTGAGCGGCGCCTTCTATATTTACGCTTACGACGGCCGGCTCCTCGCGGAATACAATGTCGCCGGGGCGCTCGTCCGCGACTACGTCTACTTCGGCGGCCAGCTCATCGCCGAGTACACGGGCACTCATCTTTTCTACTACGCCTCCGACCAGATCAACTCGACACGGATCGTGACCGACAGCTCCGGGACGGTCGTCTATTCGGCGGCGCATGAACCGTTTGGGGGGATTCAGAAGACGTGGGGGGTGAGCACGTATGATCCAGCGCTCAAGTTCTCAGGCAAGCAGCGCGATGCCGAGTCGGACCTCGATTATTTTGGGGCGAGGTATTATGACAGGGCGCAGTATAGGTTTATCTCGGCCGATCCAGTAACGACGCAGCCCGGATATCTGATAGAACCGCAATCTTGGAACCTCTATGTTTATTGCGGCCAGAATCCATTGGTCAATATTGACCGAACGGGAAAATGGAAATCGAAAGTACACTATAACGTAACATACGAGGCAATGCGGATGGCTTTTGCGGATTGGGACCCCACCTTCGCCGCTGCCCTTGCCGAGATTGTTGCGAGTTCATGCGCGGGCGTTGATTCAAACCATTCTACTCAGAGCACACCCTGGTTAACGGTCGAACAGCAGGGAGCCGAGGTATGGCCTCGATTGGAATTCCCGGACTTGCGGCAAAGGCAGACGTGGCATTTTCCGACCTCCGCAGATCTCGAAAGGGCTTACGCTACAGCATATACGACATTGGATCCAGTGGGCTTCGGTATGGCTCTCCACGTTATCCAGGATTCATTCAGCCACGGAGCATTTGTTGAATCTGGAAGTCATCTTTATGAATCCCTAATGAACATATTCGGGGGCCGCGACCCTGATAATCCGTTGGATTTTTGGGACTCTGCCCTTGCCATGGCCTACTTAACGCTGGATCTTTGTTACTCATACGAAGGAAGGCTTAGGGACTTTTTTGGACACGTTTTATAAAGGGGAAGGATTGTGAACGCAGTCGTGAGAACACGCCAAAGGATAGAAAGGATAGTCCTGTTCAGTATCTATGGAATATTCTCATACGGGGCTATTTGGGTTTTCGGCGCGGGAGGAGAAGGGTCTCTCTTTCCTGTGCCAGTCTTTTGCTCGTGGGCGGTTCCTCTAACTAGGCTGATTTGGCCCTCGGGGGGGGCTCTCATTTTCATAGCGATATATTACATATCCATATTGGGTATTAATTCGATATCAGCTCGTTTTAAGCGTGGCTTCTTGATAACTCTCGGGATCCACTTTGCTGGTGTTGCCTTAGCCCTGTTTTCCATAAGGAAACAGGAGCCTTCTGCCTTCCTTTCCCACTGGCTAGCTGTCTCGATTAGCCTGATTATGGTAATCATCTACCTTTGCGTTGACTGGGTGGTGGCAAGAGCGGATTTCACGAAAGAAGACTAGGTCGAATCATAAATGACGCTTTTTAATGATTTGAGCGGGTAGTATAGAATCTCCGTACTCGTCAACATACCCCTGCGGGCGGACCTGAATATCCAGTCCCTGCCCGAGATCTCGCTCACCCGGGACGCGGCCGTCCCGGTCGGGCTCTGGATCGACGACATGGAGGTCGGCTTCCTCGAGCTGAGCCGCCCCTTGGCTCCGTCGTGATGTCCGATGCCGGACGGAGGTTGACCCGAATCCGGACGGTCCGCCCGTCCGACCCGGCTGCTCCAGGGAGCCTCACTTGGCATGCCGGTTGCAAAGAGCAGGCCTAGGGAGACAACCATGATCTCGAGCTATATCAAAGTGGCCTGGCGCAGCATGGCCAGGCACAAGACCCTGTCCGCCATCAATATCCTCGGCCTGTCCGTCGGGATCGCCTGCTTCACCCTGTTCATGCTGAACGCGGTGAGCGAGTTCAGCTTCGACCGGCAGCACGCCAACGCCGATCGCCTGTACCGGGTCTATCGGTGGACCGAGGCCTCCCAGGGAGAAAGCGGAGAAAGCGATCCCTATCTGCCCATGCCGCTCGGCCCCGCCCTCAAGAAGGACCTGGCCGACGTCGAGGAGTTCGTCCGGTTCCAGGACCCCTGGGTCGAGGATTTCGTCCGGGCGAACGGCCCGGTGACTCGCATGGGCGTCACCTACGCCGACCCGCGGGTGTTCGACGTCTTTTCCTTCCCCCTGAAATACGGCGATCCCAAGACGGCGCTGGCCGATCTCAGGAGCGTCGTCCTGACGGAACGGGCGGCCTCTCGACTCTTCGGACCCGTGAATCCCGTCGGGCAGCGCCTGGAGATCAAGCTCGAAGACGCCTTCGAGCCTTTCACCGTGACGGCCGTTGCCGAGAACCCTCCCGAGAACTCGAGCTTCCGGTTCGACGTCCTGGCCAGCTTCGAGTTCCTAACGGAGACGCCCTACGGACGGCGGGCTCGCGACAGCTGGCGCCATTCGGCCTTTCAGACGTACGTCCTGCTGCGGCCGGCGAGCCGACTGGCGGACGATCCGCGGCAGCTCCGTGCCCTCCGGCATAAATACTATCCGGACGAGGAAGAGGAATCGCGGAAAAGCGGCTCCTGGACGGGCCCCGATCCGCCGGTCAGGTATCGGCTGCAGCCCCTCCTCGCGATGCACACGGACCCGAAAATGCGGGGCGGCGTCGTCCCCTCCGTCGACCCGAGGTCCATCTGGGCCATGCTGGCCATCGCCGGCAGCGTCCTGCTCATCGCCTGCATCAATTTCACGACCCTGGCCATCGGCCGTTCGGCCGGGCGGGCCAGGGAGGTCGTCATCCGCCGGGTGGTCGGAGGCCAGAGGAAGCAGCTGGTGTTTCAATTCCTGTCCGAGGCCATGATCATGAGCCTCACGGCGGGGGCGATCGGGCTGGGGCTGGCGCAGCTCCTCCTGCCCTATTTCAACGCGCTGGCGGGGAAGCACTTGTCGCTGTCCCTCGGGCTCTATCCGGAGATCGGACCGCTCGTCCCGGGCCTCGTGATCTTCGCCGGGCTCTTGGCCGGCGCCTATCCCGCGCTGGCCCTGTCGAGCTTCCGGCCCGTCGATATCTTGAGAAGGAAGATCCATCTCGGCGGCTCGAATCTCTTCACCCGGGCGCTGGTCACTCTGCAATTCACGCTTTCGGTGGCCCTGATCATCTCCACCCTGGTCATTCTCGGCCAATTGCGCTTCATGCGGTCGGAATCGCCGGGCTTCGACAAGGAGAACGTCGTCAGCGTGCACGCGGAGATGACCCCGGCCGACCGCCTCTTTCCGCTGTTCCGCCAGTCCGTCCGGGGGAAGCCGGAGATCGTCGACGTGACCGGTTCCAACCTGGGCCTGGGCGAGGGCACAGGCTGGAGCCGGACGGGCTGGGACTACGGGGACCTCCACAAGGATACCTTCGAATATTCCGTTCAGGACAACTATCTCGCGGTCATGGGCATGGAGCTTCGGGCGGGCAGGGATTTCGACCCGGAGATCCGGGCCGACTCCCTGACGTCCGTCATCGTCAACGAGGCCTTCGTCAGGGATATGGGCTGGACGAGCGAGCAGGCGGTCGGTCAGCGGCTGACGGGCTACACGGAAAAGCCCGAAAACACCCCGGTCGTCATCGGCGTCGTCAAGGACTTCCACTTCCGCCCGTTCGGCGAGGAAATGAAGCCGCAGCTCTTCCAGCGTGCCCCCGGATCACCGACGCGCAGGTTCTTCGTCCGCATCCGGCCCGGCGACCCGCGGCCGGCCCTCGAGATCCTGCGTGAGGCCTGGACCCGGCTCGTCCCGGACCTCCCCTTCGCCTACAGCTTTCTCGACGATGACCTCGACGCCTTTTACAGATCGGAGACCCGCCAGGCCGCCGTGGTCGGCTGGGCCGGGGGCATATCGATCTTCCTGGGCTGCCTCGGCTTGTTCGGGCTGGCCGCGCTGGCCGCCGTCAATCGCACCAAGGAGATCGGCATCCGCAAGGTGCTGGGCGCGACGTCGGCCCACATCGCGACGCTCCTCTCGAAGGAATTCGTCCGTCTGGTCGTCGTCGCCAACCTCGTCGCCTGGCCGGTGGCCTGGGTGGCGATGAACGGCTGGCTGCGGAATTTCGCCTATCGGATCGGCCTGCAGGCGTGGGTGTTCGCCTTGGCCGGGGGGCTGTCGCTGCTCGTCGCCCTGTTGACGGTCGGCTCTCAGGCGATGCGCTCGGCCGCGGCCAACCCGGTGGAGACGCTGCGGAGCGAATGAAGCGCTGGGACGGGGCCGGCGGGCCTTAGGATTCCACCAGGACCTTGAAGCCGCCCCAGGCCATGCGCTTGACGTCAAAGGGCATCGATTTCGCATCCAGCCGCGGGTCTTTCATGACCTTGGCGACGATCTTGTCGCGCTGCGCCTTCGATTTGTACACGATCCAGGAGAAAACGATCGTCTCGCCGCGCTTGGGCTTGGCCAGCTGAATGAAGGTCATGCCTCCCCAGGACGACGCGATGTCGTCGCCGACGCACTCTTTGTAATCGAGGGCGCCGTACTCGCGCCAGATCTTCCCACCCTTCGCGGCCATCCGCCGGTAGGCTGCCAGGTTCTTTTTCGGAACACACAGGACGAATCCGTCGACATATTTCATCTGACACTCTCCTTGTTATGAATATGATTCGGCCTACATCGCCCCCTCTTCTTTTGCGAGATTCGTGCCAGCGGCCGAAATGTACGGGCAGGCTAGGGATCGATCCTGAAAACGTAGACCGCGCCCCTGTGGACGCCGCCGTTCGGCTTGGCGGGCCCCCCGACCGCGAAGAGATCGCCGGCCAAGGCCGTTGACCGGCCGAATTGGCAGTTTTCTCCGGCGTCGGAGGGCGTGACCTTTCCCATGAGGCCCCATGCGTCCGCCCCGCCGAGGTTCCGTCTGAACACGTAAACGGCGCCGAGAATAATGACCGGCCCCCCGTTCACCCCGGGAGCCCCGACGAGGACGTAATCACCGGAAAGGGAGACTGAAGTGCCGAAAGCGTCATCGGGGGCGGCATCGGCGGCTGAGAGCTTCTTGATCAGGCCCCAGTTATCCGCCCCCCCCTGGTTGCGCCCGAAGATATAGGCGGCGCCCTCCTCGACACCGGCCTCGTGCTTCGTGTCCGCCCCGACGATGACGAGATCGCCCGAAACGGCGACGGAAACCCCGAACCCGTCCCAGTCGGCGGCGTCATAGGCCGCGAGTTTCTTGATCTCCTGCCAGGTTGCCGGGTTGCCGCCGCCCCGATAGAACACATAAGCCGCTCCGTAAAGAGAACCGAGCGCGCCGTCCCTATAGGCTCCGATGACGGCAATGTCGCCGGCCAAGGCGACGGACGAGCCGAATCTGGCCGCGTCGTGAGGATCGCTCGGCATGATCTTGGCGGTTTCGCCCCAGTTGCCCGGGCCGCCCTGGTCGCGGGCAAACACGTAGACCGCCCCGCCTCCGTTAGCGGCAACGGAGTTCCCCGGCGCTCCGACGAGGGCGGTATCGCCGTCGAGTGAAATGGCTTGTCCGAAAAAGTCGCCATGCGCGCCGTCCGAAGCCGCCAGCCGTTTTGTCTCGCCCCACGCGCCGGCGCCGCCTTGATCACGAGTGAACACGTGAACTGCGCCGGCATTGGTCTCGATATCGTCTTCCTGAGGGGCCCCGATAAAGCCCGTATCGCCTCCGAGAGCGACGGCGTATCCGAATTGTTCAAAGGTAAAGCCGTCGCTCACCGTGAATCTCTTGACCTCGCCCCACGCGTCCGTCCCTCCGGTGTTCCGCGAGAAGAGATGGGCGCGGCCGTCCAGGGACGTAGCGTAAGACATCTGGTCGAAGCGAGTCCCGGCAAGAAGCTGGCTGCCGTCGAAGGCCACAGAACTCCCGAGCACGTCATAATCCAGGGAGTCGTCCAGGGTGATCTTTCGGACCTGGGTGAAGGTTGGCTCGGGATCAGGGGGAGAGGATTGGCATGCAGCCAGTGAGATCGTGGCCAAGCCCGCGAGGACAAGTCTTCGCCACAAGGACCGTGCATGGAAGATCATCGGCGTCCCACCGGGAAGGATTATAAAGAATACCGGATCGGAATGTCAACAATATGGACATGCCGCCACCGGTCATTTCTCCGGATACAGCGTGACCTGGACGTAGCGCTTGGTGTTGAAGTAGGTCTTGGCCGCGGCCTTGACCGAGGCCCGCGTCAGGAGCTTGATCGATTCGGGGAAGCGGACGATCGCGGCCGGGTCCTCGCCGAGCTGGTAGCTTTCGGTGAGCCCGCCGAGCCACCAGCCGTTCTGGCGGCTGTCGGTCTCGTAGTCGCGCGATTCGGTCAGCCGGTACTCCTCGACCTCTTTCTCCGTCGGGCCGTCCTTGGTGAGCTTCTTGATCTCGGTGAAGATGGCCTTGGTCATCTCGTCCATCCGGGCCGGGTCCGTGCCGAGGTCGATCGACATGCGGAACTCGGCGGTGGGGATCTTCCGGTAGGTCGGCTGGACGCCGACGTTGTAGGTCCCGCTCAGCGTCTCGCGCAGGAGCTTCCGGAGGCGGGTTTCGAGCACGTGGCCGGCCGCCCGGATGGCGATGCGATTGCCGGGATCGTCCTGGAAGGGGCCGGAGAAGACGATGGCCGTCAGGCTCTTGGGCTCGACGCCCTTCTCGACCGTCCTCTTGACGACGCCCTCCGGCGGCGGCACCCGCCAGTCCTTCCATGTCTCCTTGCGCTCCAGGGAAGGCAGGGAGGCGAGGTACTTGTCGACGAGGGGCTCGATCGCCGCCATGTCGATGTTGCCGACGAGAATGAAGGTGAAATCGCTCGCGTCGGCGAAGCGGTCGCGGAAGAAGGCCAGCGACTGCTCGAGGTCCATGCGCGGGATCTCGTCGACCGTCATGGGCCGGAAGCGGGGCTGGTCCCGCTGCATGGTCGTGCGCAGGGTGTCCGAGAACACGGTTTCCGGGCTCTTGGTGCGGTTCTCGAGGTAGGTCTTGAGCTGGGACTTGAGGACGTCGAAGACGACCGGGTCGGGCCGCGGCGCGGTGAAGGTCAGGTAGACGAGCTGGAAGAGGGTCTCCGCGTCGCGCGGCGAGGCGCTGCCGGAGAGTCCTTCCTCGAGCTCGCCGATCGACGGCCGGATGCTGACGGCCTTGCCGGCCAGTTTCTTCTCGAGGTCGACGGTGCTGAAGACGCCGAGACCGCCGGCCGGGATGACCTGGTCGGCGGTGTTGGCCGGGATGAGGTTGCGGTCCTCGGCGAGCGAGACGCCGCCGGCGCTCGTGGCCCGGAAGAGGATCTCGTCCTCCTTGAAGCCGGTCGGCTTCAGCACGACGCGGGCGCCGTTCGACAGCGTCCACTCGGTGACGCCGATCGCGGGGATCTCGCGGCGCTCGACGACGCTGCCGGGCACGGGCTCCTCGGCGATGAGGGGCGCGTCGGTCGTCGTGTCCTCGTAGGCGGCGAGCTCCTGGGACTTGACCTCCTCGAGGACGGCGGCGAGCCCGGCCTCGGTCGGGATGGGGACGCCGGGCTTGTCGGGCAGGGTGGCCATGACGACACGGTTCCGGCCGGTCATCCACTCGCCGGCCAGGGCGTTGACCTCTTCGAGCGTGATGCCGGGCATGAAGAGCTTGTGCAGGTCGTATTCGTATTGGATGCCTGGCGTCGGCTCGCCGTTGAGGAAGGCCCGGGTGAACTCCTCGGCGTAGGCCTCGGAGTCCTCGGTCTCCTTCTCGGCCAGGGCGCGCTCGAAGTAGCGCAGGGCCGTCGCCTTGCGGCGCTCGATCTCGGTCGCCGTGAACCCGAAGCGGGCCACGCGCTCCCCTTCCGTGTAGATCGACCGGAGACCGCGGGCGATGCCGCCGTCCCCGACGAGGGCCGAGATGACGAAGACGTCCTTGGAGCCGACGAACCGCCCCCGGCTCGCGACGGCGCCAAGAAAGGGCGGGTCGGGCTTCTGGGCGATCTCCGTCAGCCGGTCGTTGAGCGCGTCGTTGAAGAGCCGCTCGACGAGCATGCGGCGGTAGGACCCGACCAGGCTTTGGTCGGCCGCGGGGAGCTTGTGGTAGACGGAGACGATGCTCGAGGAGGCCTCCTTGTCCGCGGCGATGGTGAAGAGCGTCCCGTCGTGGTCGGGGACGGGATAGGACGGGCGCGGCACGGCGCCGGCCGGCATCGGGATGGGCCCGAAGTGCTTCTTGATGAGGGCCTCGATCTTGGACCGGTCGAAATCCCCGACGGCGACGACGGCCATGAGATCGGGGCGGTACCAGGTCCGGTAGAAGCGCTTCAAGGTGTCGTGGGCGAAACTCTCGATGACCTCCTTCTTGCCGTCGGGCAGGCGCTCGGCGTAACGTGAGCCCGAGAGGAGGACGGGGATCTGCTTGTCCCGGATGCGCGCTTCGGCGCCCTGGCCGAGGCGCCACTCCTCGACGATGATGCCGCGCTCCTTGTCGATGGCCTGGGGCTCGAAGGTCAGGTTGTGGGCCCAATCCTCCATGATGAGGAAGGCGTTCCCGAGGATGGCCTCGGAGTCCGTCGGGACCTTGAGCATGTAGATCGTCTCGTCGAAGCTGGTGAAGGCGTTGAGGTCGGGGCCGAAGCGCATGCCGATCGACTCCATGAATTCGATGAGCTTCTGCTTCGGGAAGTGCGTCGAGCCGTTGAAGGCCAGGTGCTCGACGACGTGGGCCAGCCCGCGCTGGTCCTCGTCCTCGAGGACGGACCCGGCGTTGACGACAAGGCGCAGGTCGGCCCGGTTCTTGGGCTCGCGGTTCTCGCGGATCCAGTAGCGAAGCCCATTCGGGAGCTGGCCGACCGTGATCCGGGGATCGACCGGGATCTTCTGGTCGAGGGCGTATTGGGCGGGCGGGACGGCGGCCTGGTCGGTCTGCTGGGCGACCTGTTGGATCGCCTGTTGGGCGACGACGGATGAGAGGGCCAGGACGACCCACAGGGCGACGAGGAGGGTTTTGCGCAGGTTTTTCATCCCCTCTATCATAGAGGATTTCGGGGATTATGGCACGTGCCTGGCGCCGGGCCGTCTGGCGGGCCTAAGGCAGGGCCCGGGGGGGGATTTGTCAAGTGCGGGAGGACGGCCTATACTTGGTAGTTGACCGCCAAACGCGGCCTATAGGAGAGGAGATCCGCCCATGAGGCGCCTTCGCTTAACGTTTTGGGTCGTCCCGCTGGCCTTGGCCATCGCCGCCGGCGGCTGTGCCTCGAACGACAACACCCCGGACCCGAGCCTCATTGTCAATTCCCTGGAGGATATCGCGTCCCCGCCGGCCGGAACGATCACCCTGCGGTCGGCCATCGCGGCGGCCGGGTCGGGTGACGCCATCACCTTCGACCCCACGCTCGATGGCGACACGATCCTGCTCACCGTCGTCGGCGAGGAGCATTCGACACTCGTGGGCGAGGTGTATGTCAACAACGCGTTCTCGGGTTATCAGGAGCGTGATTACGGCAGGTCCGCTCTCTACGCGCGCAAGCATCTCGTCATCGACGCCTCGAGCCTGCCGAACGGGATCACGATCAAGTGGGGCGGAGGCGACACGGTTCATGCTCGGGTCCTGGCCGTTTATGGCGACCTGACCATGAAGAACGTGACGATCGAGTCGGGCTATTCGGTGGCCGAGGCCATCGCCAGCGCGCAGCTGTACACCCTGGCCCGGGGCGGCGGGCTCGCGGTCTGGGGGACGGCGCAGCTCGAAGACTGCACGATCGCCGGCAACACCTGCTTCGGCGAATCGGGGTCCGCCCGGGACCGCGGCACGTACGGCGGCGGCATCTACGCCAACGGGCTCGACCTCGACGACTGCGTCATCAGCGGGAACTCCGCCATCGCCTACGGGGCCGGCGGCGGCGGCATCTATTCGGTCGGCGGCGGGGACAACACCTCCGGCCAGGGGAACCACGCTTCGCTCGACCGCTGCACGGTCAGCGGCAACCACGTTATGGCTCAGCATGCCTACGGCGGCGGCATCTTCACCTTGTCCGGCGGGCCGAGCAACCTGGCCATGATGGTCCTGACGAACTGCACCATCGCCCGCAACCTCCTCGAGGATCATCCGGACTTCCCCAACGCCGGACAATGGTTCGACCGGGGCGGCGGCATCTACATGGGCGGCGGCTCCCTGTGGGTGTCCGGCTGCACCATCGCGGAGAACGCGATCTCGGGCGAACTTGCGTACGTCGGCGGCAAGCCCAGCGCTGCCGGCGCCGGAGTCGGGGCCACCACCGGCAACGCCCACGTCATCGAGACCGTTTGGCTCCAGAACTCGATCGTCGTAGGCAACACGCTGAACGGCGACGCCGAAGACTGGTTCGCGGGGTCCATCCTCGATTTCTACAGCAACGGCTACAATATGGTCGGCCGCGTCAACTTCACCTGGATCCTCACGCCTGTGCCCGACTGGATGATGTCCAGCAGGAAGCGCTGGCCCAAGCCGGGCGACCAGGACGGGATCACGCTGGCGCAGGCGCTCGATGTCGGCGGCGCGCAGTATCACGCCTCGGCGATATCGGCGGGCACGGACGCCGGCGGGCCTGCCATCCTGTGGTATCCCCCGGCTTCGCTCGCCGTCGACAAGATCCCCAACCATGATTACGATGTCACCTATGTCAACGCCGGGTACACGGGGTTCGGCGTGCCCACGGACGATTTCCTCAACTACGTCATCCTGCAGTGCCGTAGCCGGTACGGCGCGATCCTGGGGGCCGATTTCGGGACGGAGTTCGGCGACATGACCGGGACGACCTGGTACGGGCCGGCCCAGACCTGGCCCTCGAACGCTCAGAACGCCGCCTGGATCACATTCTGGCACGACCTCGATACGGCCATCGGCGACCGGCTCGGCATGGTCCGGCTCGGGGACGATTTCTGGGGGACGTTCACGAGCGGGCCGCTCGGCGACAACGTCCGGATCACCGTCAGCCGGCAGACGAAGTCGTTCCACATGGAGGGCGTCGACCAGCTGGGGAATATGCGCCCGCGGGGCGCGACGGGCGACATCGGCGCGATCGAGCGGTAAGGGCTCTAACCCGCCGATAAACCGGTTCTTTCAGCGGGAGCCGCCTCCCAGCGGAGCCGCAGCTTCCGGCCTGATGCGGCGCAGTCCCTCAAGTAGAGATTGATGAGAGTTTGATAAGGGACCCCGGCGTCTTTGGCCATCGTCTTGAAATACTCGATCGTTTCATCATCGAGCCGGATCGTGACCTGCCGCTTGAGCATATGGGAGTAGGGATTCCTTTTGGCTCTCGAAAAATCGTATTCTTTTCTCATCTTTTCCACCTTTGCCAGTATTGTTCTTGCTCAGACCGCAAGGCCTTCCTCGCCGAGATGATCCTAATAACTGAATCGTCTTCTCGGTAGGCATGACAAACGACCAATATTCTGAGCCTCGCGCTGAGGCCCAACAGAATGAACCTATTCTCCTCTTCGGAGTGGTCAGGGTCATGGATCAAGAGGGCGTTCTCATCAATAAAAGCCGTCTTTGCTTCTTCGAAGGACAGCCCGTGCTTCTTCTTGTTCAGAAGGCTTTTTCGTTCATCCCATTCGAAAGACAACCCAATCATAACTACATTGTAATTATATATGGCCATTCTGTCAAGCCCTCGACTAACTCCTCTGCTCCTATTCAGTAAGACGGACCGCGAGGCCTTTTGGTCTCATCGCATCCTCGCCAATACGCTTGCTAAGTAACTTGAGCACAGAATATACTCAACCCCGGGAGACAGATGAGATCTCATCAATCGCTCTTCCTGGTGGTTACGATAATAGTGGCCGCGGCCTGTTCGGGGCCGAGCGCGACATCGGTCGGCAAGGGTGCGGCGGCCGACAGCGCAGCAGTCGACCCGCTTATCATTCGGGCGGTCGACGGCATCCCGGGTTGGACACGGACCGGACCGCCCGAACGCTATAACAAGGAAGGCCTCTACGGCTACATCGACGGCGGGGCCGAGATCGTCCTCCAGTACGGCTTCCGGGAGCTCGCCGTCTCGACGTTCAAGCCTGCGGCCGCGCAGGGGGCGCCGAAAGAGATCGTCCTCGAGATCTACCGGATGGCCTCGGGTGAAGCGGCCTTCGGTCTCTACTCGGCCAAGCTCGAAGGCGGCGAGAAGGGCTGGCCGGGGATCGGGCCGGACAACTGGACGAGCCCGGGGCAGGCCCTCTCTCGTCAAGGGCGAATTCCTGGTCAGCATCCTCGCCCCGGAGTGCACCGAAGAGGAGATCGGCGACTTCATGGCGGCCCTCGAGCCGAGGGTCCCCGGGGGCGAGACCGTCCGTCCCGCGGGGATGGACGGACTGCCGCGGGAGGGAATGATCCCGTCGAGCTGGCGATTCATCAAAGGCCCGCTCGCCGCCCAGAACGAGTCGCCGTTCCTTGAAGGCGAGTTCTGGGGTTTCTCCGGGACGACCGAGGCCTATTCGGCCAAGTACGGGGCCGTGCCGGCCGTTTCGAAGCTGATCGTCGTCAAACTCGGGCCCGCGGCGGCGGCGGGATCGCTCGAGGAAGCGGTGGCGGCCGCTTTTGGCGAGTACCTGAAGGATGTTCGCCGCGAGGACGCCTCGATCGAGGGCCGGAATGACGCCGGGCGCTGGTTCCTCTATAAGAGGTCCGGCCCCTGGGCCGCCTTGGTCCTCGGCGAACCGGACGAGGCCGCCGCCCGTGCCCGCCTCGACGTGGCCCTCGCGACTGCCGCGGCTCGTCGTTGAAAAGCTAAATGCTCGCCATCGAAATCCATAGCCAGGCGTAGAGTCCTAGGGACAACGGCACCGCAACCGCCAGGAAGGTCAGGAAGGGGCTGTGCCTCTTGAACCGGATCTGCCGCACGTCGGCAAGAGGAATGGAGACCGGCCGCGTGGTCCGGTCGATGATGAGGATGGACCACTCGGCGTCCCCCCTTTTCAAGACCCGCAGGACCTGGTGGACGCGTCCGGCGCCGTCCGTGACCTCATAGACGCTTCCGTCGGGCCTTGCCTTGATCGCGGAAAAGGGGCCCTGGATCTCGAGAGGAACGGAGAAACGGACGAGAGCCGTGCCCTGGATCGCCTGGCCCCGAACGCGGCCCGGGTCTGACTTGGCGAACTCGATGCGTTCGCCGGACGTCTTGACGACGGTCATGACCATCGCTCCCCAGCCGGGGGCGTCCGTGATCCCGCCGATGTTCTTGGTTCGCCATGTCACGCAGGACACGGTTAGCAGAACCGCGGCCGCCGGGAGGGCCGCCAATACCGTTGTCTTGAACTTGGGCATATTCCGCTCCTTGATAGGAGAATATCCGGCCGCTCGACGCGAGTTGTCAAGAATTTGTCAAGATTCGTTGATCTTCCCCTCGATCTCGCTCTCTCTTGACACCGCAGGAGGCGAGAGAGCAAAATCGGCCTGCGCATGCGCTATCGTACACTCGCCGCACTTGCCATGATCCTGGCGCTCGCCTCGGGCTGCCGGGGACGACGCCCGGGCCGGGGAGAGGAACCCGTCGCCGATCGTGCCGCCGCCAAGCCTAAGACGTTCGTCGTGGTGACCTTCGACACCGAGGATTACATCACCCCCGGATCCGAGCATATCGACGATATCCCCAAGTGGCTGGCCGAGACGATGACTGAGGAGGGCGTCACCGGGACGTTCTTTGTCATCGGCGAAAAGGCCCGTTCGCTCGAGAAGCGCGGTCGCCGCGACGTCATCGAGGCCATGGCCAAGCACGACATCGGCAGTCATACGAATTTCGGCTCGATCCACCCGACCGTCACGGAGGAGCTGGAGAAGGCCGGATGGGTCGAGGGCTACACGATGATGCGCGACCAGGAAAGAGCCGGCATCCAGGAGCTCGAACGCCTCTTCGGAATTCCCATAAAGACGCTGGCCCGGCACGGCGGCTCCTACGGGCCCCAGCTGGTGGCGGCGCTGGGAAGGATGAAAGCGGGCTACCAGGGCTCGCCGGCGAGTCTCCCCGGCCACGACGTCGTCTGGTTCTGCAACGCCCTGAACTTCAGCGCCCAGTACGCTGGTTTCGACGATTCCTATTACCGCGACGACCTCTTCGAGCCGGTCTTCGAAAGGCTCCAGGCCGATTTCCCGGAGGTCATCAGGACATCGCAGGTCCTGGCCCTCTTCGGCGGACATCCGACCAAGATCCGGGCCGAGGAGTTCTGGGACCTGAACTTCTATTACGGCAAGAACACGCCCCAGGAGGAATGGAGGATCCCCCGGCTGCGGCCGCAGGAGACAATGGTCACGGCGCGGAAGAACTTCCGCCGCATGATGCGCTGGCTCAAGGGCCGGGACGATATCGAGATCACGACGTACCGCGAGTTGATGGACGTTTATTCGCGCCAGAGGGAAAGGGTATCTCGGGACGAGCTCCGGGACGCGGCCAGACGGGCCCTCCGGGAGAAGACGCTCGCCCCGACCGACGATCTTTCTCCGGCCGAGCTCTTCGACTTGCTGGCCGAGGCGATCTCCGGATACCATCACGGGGGACGGATCTCATGGACCGTTAGCGTCTGGCAACATCCTCTTGGCCCGATGGAAATGCCGCCAGACACCCCCGGGATAGGGAGCGTGACCCTCGATGAGGCTTTCGGCCTCGCGGAGAAAGCGCGCCGCTTCTTCGCGGGGGGGCGCGCGAACCGCCAGTGGCTACCCACGTCCCTCGACGTGCGGGGAGCGCGGATCGGCACGGGCTCGCTCTTCGCGCTATTCTGCGCCGTCTATCTCGACCTCTACGCGGGCCGACCGAGTCCGATATACGATGTCCCTTCGTTCGAGCCTTATCCCCGGACGAACGAACAGAAGATCATCGCGGAAGTCGAGGGCTACAAGACTTGGCCGGTCCACAAGCCGGACCTCGACATGTCCCGCATCGTGGAATTCACCAAGCTCCAGCTCTGGACGCTGAAACCCGCCCGCGCGACGCGATAACGCGGATCCCGGCCCGGAAGTGACCGTCTGCCTTCTCGGAAACGTGGCCAAGCGCCTGGACACGCGGATCGCCTGGGACGCGGCGAACCTCCGGGTGACCAACAACCCGTTGGCCGAGGCGCTCATCCGCCGGCCGTACCGTGCGGGCTGGGGCCTCTAGCCCAAGCCGGCGAGCCCCGGATCGCCCCGATAAGAGTCGGGGACCCTTGAGAAGAACCAACTCTCCAGATCGTCTATTCCTTAGGAAATGGGATAAAGAGAATATTGACATTATAGTATCATTTTAGTATCATCGAAATGCCCAAGAAGATCAGACAACTTCTCAAGGAGCTCGAATTGGAGATGACGCCCTCCCCTATCAACTCAAATTGGTCAAAATGAAGATCGAGGAAGCACAGAAATGAAACCTCATGATAAATATCTCAAGCTCGTATTCTGGTCTGAAGAGGATCGGTGTTATGTCGGATCCATTCCGGGCTGGATAGACGCCTGCTGCCACGGCAACAATGAAACCGAAGTCTACCGCGAGCTGTGCAGGGTCCTTGACGACTGGATCGAGATCTATCAAAAAGAGGGGCGGCCCCTCCCCCTGCCGACAAACAGGCGTTATTCCGGACGTTTTGTCCTGCGAACGGGACCGGACATTCACCGGGCTCTGGCCGTCCGGGCTCTCTGTGAAGGCGAGAGCCTTAATGCGTTCGTCCTCAAGTCCCTGGAAAAAGCGGTCCGGTCCCTTTCTCCGGAGAGTCGTCAAGACGCGGTTCAGAAACCTGCTGTGAAGCGGCGGGCGGCGGCGGCGTAGAGGCGCACCGCGAGGAAGATGTACGGTGGGCACGCTGTCGAGGCCCGCGTCGGCGAGCGCGCCCTGGGCGGCAAGGACAAGCGGGTGCCCAGGGTCGATGACGAGCGGGCCGTGAAGCATCATGGCCATGCCTTGGTCGTCCATCTTCTCCTCCTCGCGGCGCGTCTTCGCCGACACTGTATTGAATTCCCCCGCTGCGTTCAAATTACCATGGGCAACGGTTTCGGAATACAATCGGTTAACAAGACAAGAAGAATAACGCATGAGAACGAGGACCGATCTGATCATTATCGCGTTCGTTTTGGCCGCGACGATTGCCTTCGCCGGTCAGAAGACCGAAACCGTGAACGGCGTTAAGATCGTTCACAATTCCGGCTCGGGCGCCTGGGGGAAGTCCCCCAAGGTGACGCTCGAGCCCGTCCGCACGCTCGGCGACGTCGACACAACCGATGAGAACGTCGCCTTCTTCATGCCGTCGACCATCGCCGTCGACGGGGCCGGCAACCTCTACGTTCTCGACACAGGCAACCACCGGATCCAAAAATTCGGTCCCGACGGGAAATTCCTGGCGTCCTTCGGCCGCCAGGGCCAGGGTCCGGGCGAGTTCTATTACCCGGCCTGGCTGGCCATCGACGCCCAGGGCTTCCTCTATATCTCGGACCCCAACAACCAGCGCGTCCAGGTCCTGACGCCGGACGGCAAGGACCACAAGACGATCAAGGGGATCGAGCAGGGCGCCGGCCCCGTCTTCCTGGGCAAGCCCGGGGAGCTCGTGACGGGGGCGCCGCGGTGGCTCTTAATCATGAATCCCGAGGAAAAGAAGCCCGCCGCCCTGCCGAAGCTGGTCAAGGTCCTGGACTTCGAGGGAAAGGCCGTACGCGAGTTCGGCGCGCCGGTCGACTTCAAGAACGAGCTCGTCAACGGCGCCGCGAACGAGGTCATCCCGACCGTCGACGGCGCCGGGCAGGTCTATCTCGTCTTCCCGGTCCAGAACCGGATCGAAAAGTACGCGGCCGACGGACGCCTCCTGTGGCGGGCCGACCGCGAGCTCCCCTACTCCATGGAGATCAAGGACAAGGGCGAGATCAAGCGCGACGGCGGGAACATGAGCGTCCGCGGGCCTCAACTGAACCGCTGCGCGAGCGGCGTCGCGGTCGACGCAAAGGGCCGCATCTGGGTCGTCACGATGGCGCGCCAGCTCAAGAAGGAGGAGCAGGTCGGCACGGCCGTCACCATGGCCATGAGCACCGAAGGCGGGCGGACGATCGGCTACAAGGTCCAGGGAGATACGGATCTGCGGAAAACCGACGCCTACAAGCTCGAAATCTTCGATGCTGGCGGGGCGCTGCTCGGATCGCTGCCGCTCGATTTCTTCGTCGACGGCATCTTTATTTACGGCGACCGGCTCTTCCTCTTGGACAAATACCGCGGCACCCAGTTCAAAGAATACCGGATCAAGGGCTGAAATTCGCGTTTTCGCCATCAAAAACACGGGTTTTAAGCCATAAATCGGTTTGAAATCGAGTCTATGTGATTGATATTGTTCTTATTCCTGTGGTCCGACCCCCATTGAACTCCCCGGCCCTATCGTGCGGGCTGGACGCTCTTGGGCTAAAACCCAAACCCCGCCAGGAACATCAGTGCCCCGGTCTTCTGGGAATAATTGGGGTTCAAGCGAACGATATTGGTCAGCCCGAGGGTGTAACGGGCCTCGGCGACGAGCACGATCCTGTTCAGGGCAACCTCAAGTCCGGCCCCGGCGACGATATCTCAACCTGTGCTCTTGTACGCGTCCGTGATGTTCGTGTCGCTTACCAGCTGGCCGTTATAAAAATCCGCCCGGACTGCCCGGAGAAGAAGGTCGAATGCCGGACCGGCAAAGATGACAGGGAGGAATGTCCCCTTTGGGATCGGATGGAGCTTAACCAGGACCGGAAGGTGGATATAGGAAAGGCTCCATTGGTGCCGCATCTCAATGGGGGCCCCCATCTGATCAAAGTAAAACGTCTCCGAGGCGCCGCCTTTTGTCAGCCAAAACACCTCCGGTTGGATCGATACGGTCTTGTCCAAATTGACCGAAAGAAACGCGCCCAGAGTAGGCCTTCTCAAGCTCAACCAAGACTCACCGGGCGCTGAAAGCGTTGATATCGACAGGGCTCCCTTGACTCCCGGGACGAACGTGACCTGGGCCGTTACCGATCGTGGCTCAAGTGCCGTCAAGAGCAAGACCGCCGCTACAGCCAAAGCGCATTTTTTCATGTCCCCCCTTTCAGATACCCTCTTCGGAGGACTGAAGCTCATCGATGCGGTACAGTCCAACGACGCCGGATTTCGAACTCGCCTCGCCGAGCGGACAACCGTCTCTTAGAATAGGATAGCTGGCGCCTAAAGAAAAGTTGTCAAGATTTCGTCAACAGTCCGTAACGGCCCGGGAGTCGCTCCGCCTGGAGCGGGGATCTTCCTAGAACAGAAACCCGGCCGTGAGCATGAAACCTCTGTTCTTCATGCTGAATTCCGTGTCCTTGTACACGTCGGTCAGGCCCAGGTAGTAGCGCAGGTCGACGAGGAGCTTCATATTGCCGAGTGCGATCTCCGCTCCCACGCCCAGGTCCGCTCCGAAGTCCGTGGATTTGAAGGAGTCCTTGACGTCTTCGTCTCCATCCCATGTGGCGCTCAGGAGGATGCCCACGGCCGGTCCCGCGAACACGACCGGCACGAACGTGCCCTCTCTCATGAGCCGGGCCCTGACGAGGACGGGAATGTGGAGATAGCCGTAAGCTTCGGTGACCTTTAAGCCGCCCTCATCCCACCACAAGCCCGTGGTCAGGTAGTTGATCTCCGCCTGGATGCCGATCATCGGGGTAATATTGGCCAGGGCGAAAGCGCCGATCGTCACCCTGGTCAGCGTCTTCTCCGAGCCGTCGTTATCGCTCCAGTCGTTCTTGAAGAACGACCCGCCGGCCTTGACCCCGAAATCGAACGTGGTCGCGGCGACAAGGGTCGCCATAAAAAGGACCGCTGCGCAGACGAGTACCGTCTTTTTCATGTGTTATCCCCCTGATCCATGAACTTTCGCTCCCTTCCGAGAGCATCTGTCAGGGAGGATAAGCGGTCTTACGTCCGCTGTCAAGGGGGTGAACGGACGCTAAAAGGGGGTCGTGAAGCGCCGGGCCGCGGCGGCGTAGAGGCGCGCCGCGAGGAAGATTTCCTCGACCGCGACGCTCTCCTCCGCGGAGTGGGCCAGCTTGAGCTCGCCGGGCCCCCAGATGAGTGTCGGGACGCCGGCCTCGCGGGAGATGAGGGCGCCGTCGGTCCAGGCCGGGAAGACGGTCGGGACGCTGTCGAGGCCCGCGTCGGCGAGCGCCCCCTGGGCGGCAAGAACAAGCGGGTGCCTGGGCTCGATGACGAGCGGGCCGTGAAGCATCATGGCCATGCCTTCGGGCATCCTCGCCAATTCGGTCCTGAGCCCCGGGCGGGCGGCGCGGACCTTGGCGAGAAGCTCCTCGAGGCCGTCGAAGACCTGCTCGATCGTCTCGTTCGTCACCCAGCGGCGGTCGACCTGGACCCGGCACTCGCCGGCAACGAAGCTCGGCTGCTGGCCGCCGTGGATCGTCCCGATGTTGATGGCCGAAAGGCCGAGGACCGGATCGGGCCGCCGCCCGAACCCGGGGATGAGCTCCTGCTCGATAAGGGAGATGAAATGGGCCGCCGCGGCGATGGCGTCGACGCCCTCCTCGCGCACGCTGCCGTGGACGGCCTTGCCGAAGAACCTCGCCTCGAGCCATTCCAGGCCCTTGTGGCCGATGGCGACGCGGTTCCCCGTCGCCTCGCCGATGATGGCGCCGTCGGACTTGAAGCCGCTCGTGATCAGCGCTTCGGCGCCGAAGCTCTCCAGCTCCTCGTCGATGACCGCCGCCAGTGTGATCCGGCCGGAATCGAGGCCGCCCGACTCGCGGATGTCGACGAGGGCGGCGGCCATGGCCGCCAGCGCGCCTTTCATGTCCACAGTCCCGCGCCCGAAGATCCGGCCGTTCTCGACCGCGGCAGAGAAGAAATCGGCGGAGGACCCGTCGCTGGGGGGGACCGTGTCCGTGTGGCCGCAGAGGAGAAGATGCCGCCCGGGTTTCCTCCCGGTGAGCGTCGCGATCAGATTCGGCCGTCCCTCGCGGACTTCAATGAGCTCGCTCGGGATGCCGTGGCGTTGGAGGTAAGCCTGAAGGACGAGGGCCGTGCCCTCTTCCTGTCTGGGGATGGCAGGGTGGCTTTGCGCCCTGACCATGGATTGCAGCAGCTCCAGCGTCTCTCGGTCGTCCATGCTGTCCTCCGCGGGTCGCGCTTTCGCCGACACTATAGTGAATTGTCCGGCGGCGTTCAAACTATATCCTGCAACGCTTTTCCCCTATAATCGGTTAACAAGACAAGGAGAAACGTGCATGAGAACAAAGACCATCCTGATGATCGCCGCGGTCGTCCTGGCCGCGATGCTTGCCTTCGCCGGCCAGAAGGTCGAGACCGCGGACGGTGTCAAGCTCGTCCACAACTCCGGCCCGGGCGCCTGGGGCAAGTCCCCGAAAGTGGCGCTTGAGCCCGTCCGCACGCTCGGCGACGTCGAGACGGCCGACGAGAATATGGCCTTCTACATGCCGTCGGCCATCGCCGTCGACGGCACCGGCAACCTCTTTGTCCTCGATACGGGAAACCACCGTATCCAGAAGTTCAGCCCCGAGGGAAAATACATGGCCACATACGGACGCCAGGGACAGGGGCCCGGCGAGTTCACCTACCCGGCCTGGCTGGCCCTTGATGGCAAGGGCTTCCTCTATGTCTCCGACCCCAACAACCAGCGCATCCAAGTCCTGACCCCGGATGGCAAGGACCACAAGACGATCAAGGGGCTTGAGCAGGGCGTCGGCCCCGTGTTCATCGGTAAAGCCGGCGAGCTCATTACGGGGCCGTCCCGGATGCGTTTAGCGATGAATCCGGGAGAGGAGAAGCCGGGCGCCCTGCCGAAGCTGGCTAAAGTCCTCGACGCCGAAGGCCAGCCGCTCAGGGAATTCGGCGAACCCTTCGATTTCAAGGACGAGCTCGTGAACAGTGCCGGGAACGATGTCGTCATGACGGTCGACGGCGCAGGCCAGGTCTATCTCGTCTTCCCGGCCCAGAACCGGATCGACAAGTACGCGGCCGACGGACGCCTTCTCTGGCGGGCCGACCGCGAGCTCCCCTACTCCATGGCGGTCAAAGAAAAGGGGGAGACCAAGCGGCAGGGCGGAGGGATGACCATACGGATGCCCCAGATGAACCGCTCCGCCTCGGGTATCGCCGTCGATGGCCAGGGCCGGATCTGGGTCGTTACGATGACCCGCCAGCTCAAGGAAGAAGAGCAGGTCGGGATGGCGATAAGCGTTTCCGCGACCGAGGGCGGCGGACGGACGATCGGCTTTAAGCCTCAAGGCGACGGCATGGAGCTCCGGACGACCGACGCCTACAAGCTCGAGGTCTTCGACGCCGACGGCACGCTCCTGGGGTCGCTCCCTCTCGACTTCTTCGTCGACGGCATCTTCATCTACGGCGACCGGCTCTTCCTGATGGACAAGTTCCGCGGCACGCAGTTCAAGGAATACAAGATCAAGGGCTAGGCCCGGCTCCGGGGCGCGGCCCGCGGACCGGGGTCTTTTCCGGATTCCCTCCGGTCGGCCGACTAAATTGGCAGTAGGCAATTCACCCGGAGGTCATTATGAATTTCAAAGCCAAGTTGTCCTTGTCCCTCATCTTCATCCTGGCGGCGGCCTTTGTTCTCGCGGGGCCGTCGGCGATGGCCGCGGCGACCCCTGAGGGCGACGGCAGCAGGATCGCGCCGCGCGGACTCGAATTCCGATTCGATAAGGACGCCTTCGCGGCCCCGGTCGCGCAAACCGGGATCGCCGAAACGACGAAGCTCTCGCGGCTCAGCCTCAAGCTCTACGGCGGATACAGCCATATCCTGGCCGCGGACGTCAACGACGGCGCCGACTTCTTTTTCGAGCTCGTGGAGCTCTACGCCGCTGAGGGCATGGGGACCGTCACGGGCGGCTACAAGCCTCTCCACGGCGGGTTCGACTTCGGAGCCGACCTCATCTACCAGATCACGTCGAATATCGGCGTGGGCCTCGGCGCCGGCTTCATGCGGAATTCCAGCCGCTCGCTCGCAACATGGACGGTCGATACCTCCGAAATGATCATCACGGCCGAGCCGACGATCTCGGCCATCCCCATCCGCCTGGGGGTGTTCTTCACGGTCCCCGTCGCCGGCCGGGTCAACCTGACCGCGGATATCGGCGGGGCCTATTACGCCGGGCTCAAGTTCGACGCCGTGCAGAGGTTGGAATCCGGGGCCGACTGGTCGGAGATGTCCGTCGCCAGCCTGACGGCGGGTCCCTCCCCCCTGGGCTTCCAGGGCAGCCTCGGGCTCGAATATATGATCTCTCCGAAGATGGGCTTCTTCGTCGAGGCCGCGGGGCGCTATGCCAAGCTCAAGAACTTCAACGAGGTCACGGGGATCGAGAATTTCAGCGGAGGAGGCTCGAGCACGACCGACGGGAAGCTCTATATCGAGACCAATACAGATGTATTGAATATGTATACGATCAGCATGTTTACGATCGAGGAGACCCCGCCCGTCGACGACGCCGACACCACTTTCCGCGAACCGAGGTTCGACCTCAGCGGGTTCAGCCTGCAGGCGGGATTCCGCATCCGGTTCTGAGCCCTGGGTCCGCTCATTGCGCGACCGGCGGGCTTGAGGCGGGCCATAATCAAGGGCTGACGGCTCGTTTTTGCCGTCAAAAACAGCGGTTATAAGGCCTGAACAGGGTGAAAACAGGACCTATGTGGTTGATATCGTTCGTATTGCTGTGGTCCGACCCCAATGGAATCTTGACCCCAATGGAATCTTGACTCGGGCAGGCAATGCGTCTCTAATAGAGGCATCTCTCTGAAGGAGACCCGCCCATGATCCATAAGAAGAAAGCCGCTATAGTCATCGGCGTCCTGACCGTCTTGGCCGTCGCCGCGATCATCATCCTCTTCGGGGGCCAGGCGGGGGCGCAGATCGTCATAAAGCCCAAGCCGGTCACCCCGGTCCTATCGGCCCAGTCCGCCCAGCAATCCCAGCCCCAGAATCCCGAGCCGCGGCCCCAGCCGGCCATTATCGGCCAGCCCATGGCCGATTTTACCCTGCCGGTCTACCAGGGCGGGACCCTGACCCTATCGTCGCTCAGGGGCCAGAACGTCCTCATCCTCTTCCCCCGCGGCTACGCGGCCGAGAACTACTGGTGCACGATCTGCAATTACCGCTATGTCGAACTTACCGAGCTCGAGAAGGCCCAGAAGATCCAGGAGAAATACAACGTCAAGATCCTGGTCGTCTTCCCCTACACGCCGGACGTCGTCAAGATATGGCTCGAGGCCCTGCCCGGCCAGCTCGAGACGATCCGGGCCAACAAGAACCCAGCCGACCCGTCCAAGCTCGACGAACGAGGGAAGGCCCGCATGGAGCGGTCACGTCAGATCTACCCCAACGATTACTCGCTCGAGAAAGGCACGATCCTGGCTCCCTTCCCGATCCTCGTCGACGGCGAGCGGACGCTCTCCAAGAAGCTCGATCTTTTCCGGAACGAATGGAGCGGCAGCAAGGTCGACCAGAACATCCCCAGCGTCTACATCGTCGACGCCGAGGGCATCCTCCAGTTCAAGTACCTCGGCCAGAATACCCTCGACCGGCCCGGATACGACTATCTGATGAAGGTCCTCGAGGTCATCAACTCGAAAAAGTGACTTTTCCCTCCCCTCCGGCGACTAAACAGGTGGAGGAAGCGATGAGAAAGACCGCCTGGACCGTCATAGCCGCTCTACTCATCCTCGCCCTGTCCGGCTTGGCCGGCGAGGACCCCCGGGTCGGGCCTCCCCCGCTCCGGACCGAGGCCCCGACCCTTCAACCGAGCCAGAACCACGTCTGGGCCCCGGGCTATTGGAAGTGGTCGAGCGTCAATTACGAGTGGGTCGACGGCCGCTGGATCAAGGCCAAGAAGAACAGTGAATGGGTCCCGGGGACGTGGGAGCAGGTGGGTAACCGCTGGGTCTGGAAGCGCGCCGCCTGGAAGAAGATCGAAACCGCAAAATCCGCGGCCAAGAAAGCAAAGAAGGCGGCCAAGAAGGCCGAGAAAGGCAAGTAACGGAGTCCCAGCCCCTTATTGACATCCGCCCGCCGCCGGTCCTATAGTCGGTGCCGCGTTCGCCTCGCACCGCAGCCATGACCTCCGCAAACGACCGGCAGGACCTTCCGGCTTACAGGGAAAGGATCATCGATGAGGTTGTGCGCGCCCTGACCGGCTCGCCTTCGGGCGCGGCGCGACTTCTCCTCGGCCCTCTCTTCCGGTCCCCCGCCGCCCGCTTTGCCCGGATCATGGCCCGCGCCGATAAGGAGATCCGTCTGGCCGGGCTTCCCGGCGGGGCCCGCAGCATCCTGCGCGACTTCGGGCTCGAACCGGTCGTTTGGGGGGCCGGGTCCATCCCCAAGGCGGGGTCTCTCATCATTGCCTCGAACCACCCCGGGGCTTACGATTCCCTGGCAATCATGGCGTCCCTCGGCCGGCCCGACCTCAAGGTCGTCATCTCGGACGTCGGTTTCACGCGGGCCCTCGCGATGGCCGGCCAGTACTTCGTGTACGCACGGAACACCCCGGCCGGACGCGCGCAGGCCCTCCGGATGTCGTTGAGGCATCTCGCCGCCGGGGGGGCCCTCCTCATCTACCCGCATACGGACGTCGAACCCGACCCGGAGACCTGCGCCGGCGCGGATGAGGCCCTCGGCGAGTGGTCGCGCAGCCTCGAGATCATGCTCCGCCGCGTTCCCGGGACGCGCCTGCAGGTGGCCATCGCCAGCGGCATCCTGTTGCCACAGTTCATCGACAGCCCTCTCGTCAGGGTCCGCCGGAGCCCGGCCCGGCGCCAGAAGCTGGCCGAGTTCCTGCAGGTCAGCTGGCAGATGATGTTCCCGCGGCGGGTCAGACCCCGCATCCACCTGACCTTCGCGGCCCCGGTCTTGGGAAGCGATCTCCCCGCCGGCCGCCTGATGCCGTCCGTCATCGGGATCGCGCGCCGCTTGCTCGAAACCCACCTCGCGGCCGTCCGCGCGACGACGTGATGATGCCCACGTCAAAGGAGTTGCACCCCATGGATAACGATCCGATCAAGGTTTACCCCGCCCGCTGGCTCATGCTCGCCGTATTCGGGATCATGGCCTCGCTGACCCAGGTCCTGTGGCTCTCGTTCGCGACCATCTCCGGTCCCGCCGCGGCCTTCTACGGCAAGTCCGACTTCATGATCGGGCTGCTGTCCATGGTCTTCATGATCGTCTACATCATCCTCGCCATCCCCGCCGCGTGGGCCATCGACACCTGGGGCTTCAAAGCCGCGGCGGGCCTCGGCGCCGTGCTTTCGGCCGGCTTCGCCCTCATGCGCGGCCTCTTCGCCACGAACTACACGATCGTCCTCGTGGCCCAGATCGGGATCGCCATCGGGCAGCCGCTCGTGATCGGCGCCATCACCAAGGTCGCGGTCCGCTGGTTCCCCGTCCGGGAGCGGGCGACGGCCGCGGGGCTGGGAACCCTGGCGCTTTACGTGGGCCCCCTGGCCGCCATGCTCCTCTCGCCCTATCTTTTCCTGCGGTCGGGGATGAAGGGGATGCTCCTGATCTACGGCGCGGCCATGGCCGCAACGGCGGTGCTGTTCCTGGCCGTCGCCCGCGAGCATCCGCCGACGCCGGCCGGCAAGGACGAGCGGGTCCTGATGTTCGACGGGCTCAAGTCGATGCTCCGCCAGCGCGATTTCCTCCTCCTGCTCGTCATCTTCTTCATCGGGCTGGGCCTGTTCAACAGCGTCTCGACGTGGATCGAGGCCATCATCCGGCCGCGCGGCTTCACGATCTCTCAGGCCGGCACCCTCGGCGCGCTGATGCTCGCGGGGGGCATCGCCGGCGCGATCGTCATCCCTCTATTCTCCGACAAGGCCGGGCGCAGGAAGCCGTTCATCATCCTGGCCCTCGTGGGCCTCCTCCCCGGACTCGTCGGCATGACCTACGCCACCACCGCCTGGCTGTTGTTCCTGTCGGGGTTCGTCTTCGGGTTCTTCCTGCTGAGCGCCGGCCCGATCGCCTTTCAATTCGGGGCCGAGATCACCCACCCGGCTCCTGAAGGCACATCGAACAGCCTGCTCATCCTGATGGGCCAGGTCTCGGGCATCATCTTCATCGTGGCCATGGACGCCATGAAGGACAAATCGACGGGCTCGATGACGACGCCGATTCTCATCCTGGCGGCGCTTGTCGCCGGCGCCGTCGGTTTGGCCACCGTCCTGGGCGAATCGCCGGTCGCAAAGACGGGGTCAAACCTACGCGATGCCAGTACCCGGGGTTAGCCGGATCGAGATATCGGCGCGAGCCAGCAAAACTGGCATCGCGTAGGTTTGACCCCATTTTGGGGGTCGCTCAGTCCGGCGCGGTCAGCGCCGTATAGCAGAAGCCGGTGTAGTGCTTGACGACGTCGGCCACGACCTCGTCCTTGTCCATCCTCAGCACCTTGAAGGGGAACAATCCGGGCATGAAGTCCTCGTCGGTCGTCTGATACTCCGCCTTGGGCGTGCGGCGGGCCTTGATCTGGATCTTCAGCCTGAGCTCGACGGCGTTCTTGGGCAGGGCGATGCGGTAGTGGAACTGCTCTTCCTTCAGGCCCGGGAAGCAGATGACGAAGCGGATGCTGCGCCCCTTGGCCTTCACCAGCTCGGATTTGATCCGGTACTGGTTCAGCTCTTCCGTGAGGCCTTCGAAGGCCGGCTCGGCGATGAACTCACAGAACTGGTCGAACTGCCCGACGGTCTCCGCCTGGCAGAGCTCGATGACGCGGACGTTCTCGAAGTGGTTGGCGAGCTCTTTTTTCCAGTCGACCTTGCCCATCATGGACTCCGTATTCCGGCTTGCCGGGTATGATAGCACAATCGCCGGGGCTCGGAAAGGGGCGGCGAAGTGCCGGCTGAGGTCAGCAAAAGGGGGGTGATGATTGGAAATTTTGAGGGAGCCCTCTCCAGCCGGCGAAAGAGAGCCGCTATCATCTTATAGAAGCGCCGCCATAAAAAGCAAGAAGAAATTTTTACCGGGATGGCTTAAGATGGGACGAGCGAGGAGGTCCGCAGATGAAAAAGATCCTGACGGTCCTGACGGCGATAGCCCTTGGCGCGGCCGCTGCCGCCGCGGGCGTGATGCCTCGGACGGCCGGGGCGCAGACGGGCGCGGCCAAGGGGGCGGCCAAGCCGCCGGCGACGCGCGAGATGGCCCTGCTCTGTTGGCAGGAGTTCGGCGAGCTCGTTCCGGCGAAGATCGACACCGTCCTCGTCCCGTTCGGCTCGCTAGAGCCGCACGGCGTCATCCCCAACGGCACGGACAGCCTCGCGCCCGAGGCCTTGGCCCGCGACATCGCCGTCCGGGTCGACGCCCTCATTGCCCCGGTCCTGAACTACGGCATGACCGACGCCATGAAGGCCTATCCGGGCGCGGTCTCGATCGCCGCGGAAACGTACGCGCCGTTCGCCGAGGCCGTCCTCGACAATCTGGCCGCGAACGGCTTCAGGAACCTCATCGTCCTCAACGGGCACGGCGGCAATACGGCCGCCCTCAACGCGGCCGCGACCCGGGTCGCCAACGGCCGCCGGGTCCGGGTCCTCGTCGTCAACTGGTGGACGCTGGCCGACGACATCACCAAGTCCGTCTTCAAGCAGAACGGCGGGCACGCCGGCAACAACGAGACGGCCTACATCCAGGCCTTCCTGCCCGATCACGTCCACCCCGAGCGGTACAAGCCCGAGATGGCCGCGCCCCTCGCGCCGGCCGGGGCTTACACCGCCGTGCCTGTGACGTCGACGATCCTGCTCTATGAAAAAGGCCAGGGCTATCCGAGCTTCGACGCCGCGCTGGCCAAGGAGTATTTCCGCAAGGTCAACGACCGCGTCGCGGAGCTCGTCCTCGACACGATCGCCAAATGGGACCTGGCCGGCGTGTACAAATAGCCTGGACTATTCATAAAAACGCCGGTTTTCTCTGTAAGACATAAAGACCCAAGACCGGCGTCTACAGTTAGCCGGTCAGGCGGCGCGAAGCAGGAAGACGCGGAGGTCCATGACGTTCGTGCCGGTCGGCCCGGTCACGATCAGGTTCCCCGTCTGCTTGAAGAAGCTGTAAGAATCGTTGTCGTCGAGGTATTCCGCGGCGTTCAAAGCGAGGGCCCGGGCCGTCCTGATCGTCCGGGGGTCGGCCCAGGCGCCGGCCGCGTCGGTCGGTCCGTCGATGCCGTCCGTTCCGATGCTCAGGATGAGCCAATCGAGGCCCTCGATCTCGGCCTTCTCCATGTCGACGAGCGAGGCCAGGACGAACTCGGTGTTGCGGCCTCCCCTGCCCCGCCCCTTGACCGTGACCGTCAGCTCGCCCCCGGCGAGCAGGCAGAGGGGCCGCGGCAGCGCGGAGGCGGAGCAGGCCAGCTCGGTCATGAACGCGGCGTAGCCGGCCGCCGTCCTCCGGGCCTCCCCGCCGTCGGACGAGGACAGGAAGATGGACTCGAAGCCCCGCTTCTCCGCTTCGTGCTTCGCGGCGCGCAGGGCCGTCATATTGTCTCCGACGATGAAGGTCGAGACGCGCTCGAAGGCGGGGTCGCCTTCCTTGAGCGTCTCCGGCACCCGGCCGCGCTCGCCGTCCTCGATGCGGGCCCGGACCATGGCCGGCAACGCGTCCCAGAGCTCGTAGCACTCGAGGATGGCCCTGGCGCCGGCGAAGGTCGAGGCGTCCCAATACGTCGGCCCGGAGGCGATCGTCCCGAGGTCGTCGGCGACGACATCGGAGATGACGAGGGTCACCACGGTGGCCGGGGAGGCCGCCCGGGCCAGCTGGCCGCCCTTGATCCCCGACAGGTGCTTGCGGACGACGTTGAGCTCCTGGATGGTCGCGCCGGCGCGGAGGAGGTCCTCGGTGAGCCGGCGCTTCTTCTCGAGCGTGATCCCCTCGGCCGGAAGTGCCAGGAGGGATGAGCCGCCGCCGGAGATGCAGACGAAGAGAAGGTCCTTCTCCCCGGCCTGGGACGCGATCTCGAGGACCCTCCGGCCGGCTTCGACGCTCCGCGCGTCGGGGACGGGGTGGGCGGCCTCGATATATTCGAGCCGGGAGGGCTCCTTTCCGACGGGCCAGGGCACGACGACAAGCCCGGAGGTCAGCCGCTCGTCGAGGACCTCGGCCAGCGCTTCGCCCATGGCCGCCGCGGCCTTGCCGAAGGAGACGATGAAGACGTGTTCGTGCGCGGCGAGGTCGAACTCTTTCCCCTTGATCCGGACGACGTCGCCCCGGCGCTCGACGCTCTCGCGGACGAGGTTCCAAGGCTCGACGGCCCCGAGGGCGGCGCGCCAGATGGCTTCGGCGTCTTCGGTAAACCCGCCTTTTCCCCTCGGGCGATCGATCATGCTCCCAATATACCCAAATCGGGACCGGGCCGCCAGTACCGGCGGAGGGTTCGGGCGGGGAGGGTTCGGGCGGGGACATGTACCGGGTACGTGTCCCCAGGCTCCCCGGCTTTCTTGACAGGCCCGGCGCCGCCGACTACGATGGAAGCGTTCGGGGGAAACGTAAATCGAAGAGGGAGGAAGGACCATGAGCCCTGAGATCAAGGACCTCTACGGCGCGTACGCGCGCGGCGGGATGGACCGCCGCGAATTCTTCGGCCGGCTGGCCGCGATCGCCGGAGGCACGGCCGCCGCCGCGGCGCTTCTGCCCGCCCTGGAAGGCGGAGGCACGGGCGGCCAGATCGTCCCGAAAGACGACCCGCGTCTCGAGACCGGGTACATCGGGTATCCTTGCGAGATGGGAAAAATGCGCGCCTACTCGGCCAAGCCGAAGGGCGCCGGGAAGCTCGCGGGCGTCATCGTCATCCACGAGAACCGCGGCCTCAATCCCCACACCGAGGACGTCGCCCGGCGCGTGGCGCTCGAGGGCTTTCACGCCATCGCGCCCGACGCCCTATCGCCCTTCGGCGGGACGCCGGCGGACCCCGAGGCGGCCCGGCCGCTCTTCCAGAAGCTCGACCGCGAGGCGAACATCAAGAACTTCGTCGCCGCCGTCGCCTACCTCAAGACGGGTCCCCAGGCGACGGGCAAGGTCGCCTGCATGGGCTTTTGCTGGGGCGGCGGGGTGACGAACCAGGTCGCCGTCAACGCGCCCGACCTCGCGGCGGCCGTGCCCTTCTACGGCGCGCAGCCGGCCCCTGAGGACGTCCCGAAGATCAAGGCGGCCATGCTCCTCCAGTACGCGGGCGACGACGAGCGCATCAACGCCGGCATCCCGGCCTTCAAGGAAGCGCTCGAAAAGGCCGGTGTCAAGTTTACGGTCCACATGTACGAGGGCGCCGGGCACGCCTTCATGAACGACACCGGCCAGCGCTACAACAAGGAAGCGGCCGAGCTCGCCTGGAAGCGCACGGTCGAATTCCTCAAGGCCAGGCTCAAAGGCTGACGTTCAGCCCGCGTTCTGGCGGCGCCACTCGGCCGCGACCGCGACGAAGCGCTGGACAGTTCGTTGGGATACAGACTTCGGACGTCGGAGGCGCATGTAGCACTCTAGGGCTGGCACAACGTTGGGGTGCAGGTCAGATCAAGGAACTCCAATGACAGGGGCCGGAACAATGGTAGGGGGCAGATCGATGTCAATAAAGGAATCTCGATTCACATTATGCATGCTTTTCATGACATTCTGCGCGTATGCTCTCGCCGAAACTCCGATAATCCTAACCTCGCGCGATAACAAGATCATAGAAAAACACATCCGTGCTGAACTTTTATTTAAAATCGGCTCAGAAAAGGCGAACGAAGATTTTTATAAGGCTTTTACCTTTGCGGTGGGCAAGGATGGCCAAATATATATCTTAGATTCCGGTAATAGTAGAATTCAGTGCTTTTCCAAAGAGGGAAGATTCCTGTTTGGCTTCGGAAGACGAGGACAGGGCCCAGGCGAACTCTCTAATGATGCGGGCAATATTAGGATCCTGTCGGATAGAAACATATATGTGATTGATAATTTACAGCGGAGAATAAATGTCTATGACCAAGGGGGGAAGTTTCTCTATTTCGCAAAAACCTCGGCTCGGTATCATGATATTGTGTTATTGAATGGCACCTATTATCTGTCGAACATCATGCTCGAAGAGAATCATAAGCCTATTCATGTTTCCCACACCTTAGGAGAAAGCGATGGCGATTTCGGAATCTTTGTTGAACCCGCAGTCGGTATCTTAAAGCAAATCAGCAAGCTCCCTGTGCCTGAGATGTGGCGCAATTTTTATAGCAATGGAAATTTTACTAAATTAGTCGCAACAAACAAGAGCGAACTCGTTTTCTCTCAAGCTTTTCCGTATCGTCTCATCAGGTATGATGCCAAAGGAAATGTATTGAAAGACATTATGGGCGATGTCGATTTTAACACGTACCACCAAGTCAACTTTTCTATCGACAAGTCTTCCGTAGGTGTTAGTACTAGCCCCCCAGGCGGGGCGCCGATACTGAATGGCATGTGCATCAAGAATGATAATCAGGTGGTCGTCTCGTACTTTAATCCTGACAAAAGTATTTCATATATTGATCTCTATGATCTAGATCTAAATTTGCTCTCTAGATATAAATTGTTGGATATCATTGCGGATATCCGAGAGGGAAGCCATGTAAGTCAGATCATGATTGATAGTGAAAACAACTTATTGGCTTTGGTGATATACAAAGAAGATTATCCTCAACTTGTCAAGTATAAACTCATTGTTAATTGAAGAAACGATGTCAATGGGCATATAGATTTTGAAGCGGCCGAGCTCGCCTGGAAGCGCACGGTCGAATTCCTCAAGGCCAAGCTCAAAGGCTGACGTTCAGCCCGCGTTCTGGCGGCGCCACTCCGCGGCCACCGCGTCGACGAACGGCCGCGCATGGATGAAGAACATCTTGTAGCCGGCGCAGAGGTAGTTCAACCCCGGCTCGCCGTCCGGCGCGGCCGCGAACCGGTTCTTCGGACACTCCCCGTTGCACATTTCGAGGACCTCGCAGGTCCGGCAGACACCCGGCATCATCTCGAGCTTGGATAGGCCGAAGGCGCGCTGGGCCGGGCTTTCGAGGAGATCGACGAGGGGGGACTCGCCGATGTTCCCGAGCCGGTGGGCGGGGTCGACATAATGGTCGCAGGAGAAAAGGTCCCCGTTCCGCTCGAGGGCCGGGATGTCGCCGCAGACGGGCCGGAAGATACAGAGCGAATGCTCCTGGCCGAAGGCCGTCCGGGCGGCTTCTTCGACGACCTGGATCTTGATCCGCCCGATATCGCACTCGGCCCATTCGTCGAAAACGGCGCAAAGAAAATCGCCCCAGGCCTCGGGCCGGACGGTCTCGGGAGTGACGCCCTCCGCCGCATCCGGCCGTCTTTCGACGAGGGGCAAGAAGGTCAGGAAGGAGGCGCCGATCTCCCGGAAGAAGCCGTAGACCTCAAGCGGCCGGCCGGCGTTGTGGGCGCCGACGACGCAAAGGATGTCCGTCGCGACGCCGTGCCGCCGCAGAACGTCATAGCCGCGCATCGCGTCCTCGAAGGACGAGCGGCCGTCGCGGGCGAGCCGGAAACAGTCGTGGATCTCGCGGGGCCCGTCGAGGCTGAGCCCGACCGAGAACCCCTCGGCGGCGAGGAAGCGGCCCCATTCCTCATCGAGAAGCGTGCCGTTCGTCTGCAGGCCGTTGACGATCGTCCGTCCCGGCGGGCGGAGCCGGCGCTCGATCTCGACGATCTTCCGGAAGTAAGCCAGGCCGAGGACCGTCGGCTCGCCGCCGTGCCAGGAGAAGCGGATGACGTCGTCGGGCGAGGCGGCGATGTGCTGGGCGATATAGGTTTCGAGCAGGCCATCGGGCAGACGCGACGGCGCGGCGCCGGGTCCCGCCGGGCCTTTGTCGAGGTAGTAGCAGTAGCGGCAGGCCAGATTGCAGGCCGCGCCCGCCGGTTTGGCGAAGACCTGGAACCCGCGCGACCGAGCGGCCATGAGAGGATGATACTCCGTCCTCCCGCCCGCGTCTAACCGGAGTGTTATCCGGGTTCTCTCAAGACGAACGGTTTTGTGTTATAAAATAGGGGATGCGAAGCGCTCGCGCGACGGCCGGCGTCCTGGCCGTCCTGTTCCTCTCCGCGGCCGCGGCCCCCCAGTCCCAGAGCGTCTCCGATTTCGAACAGCGGCTCACCCGCATCAACGGCCAGATCAAGGACCTCAAGGCCCGGCTGGATTCCGAGGCCCGCAAGGAGTCCTCGATCCTCACCTCGCTGGCCAAGATCAACCTCAACAAGAGCATCGTCGAGCGGGAGCTGGCCGCCCGGAACGTCGAGCTCGAACGAGGCCGCGCCGACCTGGCCGTTCTCCAGAAGAACATCCGCACGATCCGGGCCGGGATCGACCGGGAGCGCGAGTCCATCGAGCGGACGCTGGTGACGCTCTACAAGTTCGGCCGGGTCGACTTCTTCCAGTTCCTGCTCCAGGCCCGGGATATCGAGACCTACGCCTCCGAGAGCAAGCACCTGGCGCTTCTGGCCCGCGGCCAGGACGACCTCGTCGCGGGATACATGGCCTCGCTCGAGGAGCTCCGCGCGGCCGAATCCGCCCTCGAGGGCAAGCAGACGGACCTGGCCGAGATGGCCCGGGCCGCCAACCTCAAGAGGCGCGAGCTCGATACCGAGGCCCGCAAGAGCGCGACCTTGGTCCAGGAGATCCGCAAGAACCGGACGACCTACCAGCAGGCGCTGAAGGAGCTCTCCGAGAGCGCCGAGGAGCTCCAGAAGCTGATGAACAAGATCATCAGCCAGGAGTGGGTCCTGCCGGCCGCCTGGGTGCCCCTCTACGAACGGAAGGGCAAGCTGGCCTGGCCTCTCGAGGGGCGGATCATCACCCCGTTCGGCTTCGAGAAACACCCCGATTTCAATACGGTCGTCATGAACAAGGGGGTCGAGATCTCGCCGGGCAAGGACAAGTCGCTCATCCTGTCGGTCCACCCGGGCAAGGTCGTGTACGCGGATTACTTCCAGGGTTACGGCAATCTCCTCATCGTCGATCACGGCATGACCTACTACACGCTTTACGGCCACTGTTCGGAGTTCCTGGCGGCCGTCGGCGATATGGTCCGGGCCGGCCAGCCGGTGGCCGTCGTCGGCGACACCGGTTCCCTCAAGGGCGAATGCCTCTATTTCGAGGTCCGTTACAAGACCAAAGCCCTCGATCCCTTGCAATGGCTCAGGCGGAGATGATAGAATGGATGTCCGTTCCGCCATGAAGGTCCCGAGATATCGCTGGTTCCTCTGGGCGGCCACCCTGGCCGCGGCCCTGTTCTTTGTCCTCCAGATGGGGTACCTGTCACGGGGCCACGCCACCACGGCGGCCCGGGGCTTCGAGCTGCTCGACACCCTCATGAGCCACATCCGCAACGACTATCTCGAAGAGCGGGACCCCATCGAAACGGCCGAGGGCACGTTCCGCGGCCTGGTCAACTCCCTCGACCCCTTGTCCGCCTATCTCTCGAAGGCCCTCCTCGCGGCCTACGAAGCCCGGACGGGCAAGCAGACGGAGACGGGGATCGTCGTGCTGAAGCGGTACGCGGCGTTTCCCCAGGTCGTGGCCGTCTTCGACAAATCGCCGGCCGATACGGTCGGGGTCAAGATGGGAGACCTCGTGACCGCGATCGGCGGCCGGAACACCCTGAGCATGAGCCTGACCGAGGTCAAGATCCTGCTGCGCGGGACGGACGAGCGGGCCGTCGACATCC
>Ga0214473_10000344_pt1 | contig 65153 bp, 71 predicted proteins | sample RVTome_7_FD_203509 | JGI IMG/M metagenome (GOLD analysis project Ga0214473, IMG submission 203509) | Soil microbial communities from uranium-contaminated site in the Upper Colorado River Basin, Wyoming, United States - RVT98D197 | ecosystem: Environmental > Terrestrial > Soil > Contaminated >...
TATCTACAGGTAGAACAAGTCAGTAAACACCTACCGGGCTTGCGTCGCAGCTTTATGTAAGTGTGCATGGTCTTGAAATTTATTACAAATTGGTAGTTCTTCGGGTATGACGCCCGGCGGGTACCTCCGCGTTAGATTTAAAATTATGAGATATTTGGTATTTATTGTAGGGGCATTATTAAACCTTTCTGGGATTGACAGATTTGGTGCCAGGCAACGGTAATTAGGTATGAGAACATTCATCAAAGGTGTAACTAACTTTAGTGAAAGAAAATGATCATTCCATATTTTTGAGCCAGCCAAAGGAAGGCTTTTTAAAATAATTAACTTTTTCTACAGACTCGTTAGGCGATTTTTTAATATGGGGCAAATAAGGGGATATTTTTTTATTGATTTAAATGAGCTTTTGGATAAAATGGTTTCATATCAGGGGCATCAATGGTGATATTGTCTAATTATCCACATTATATCATTCAACTGGGGCAAAACAGATAGAAGGAAAATAAATCCCCTTTTTTGTCCTGGTTAATAATTGCTCTGGAGGTGCAAATGAAAACAACGCTAATTATTTTATTTTGTCTTTTCTTAATTTCACCTGCCTACGCAACATATAAGATTATAATGAAGGATGGAACAACTTTTACTTGGAGCAATTATTTTGAGGAAAAAGATAATTATTGTACTCATAAATCCTTTGGAAAGTTCTGCGTCTCCAAAAGTGATGTTGCCTCAATTAAAAAAGAAAACGATTCAGAAGGCACAACTGTCATACCCACAAAGGGAGGTTCAGAGGCCGAGAAAGAAAAAGATAAACCAAAACAACTTATAAAGGAAAAGCCGGAGGTAGAGAAGGAGAAAGTAAAAGATAAGGAAAAACTTTCTGCAGAAAAGACATTCACGGCCGAAGAGAAATCGTCACGACCAATTGTTCTGTCGTTGCCTGATCTTAATTGGGCATTAGAGATTAACGCAATCGGTTTCTCAATGGAGGATTTTGAAATTGCTCCACATGGCAATGCGACACGTTTTCAGGCCGCAAATAAAAAGACAGGGGTCATAATGTCTGGTTTTCTTGAAAAAGCTCCTAAGAAAGGAAATGCAAAAGACTGTCGATCATATTACTGGTCTAAAGCTCAGAAGAGTCCTTTTCCTAAAACAGATATCAAGATGTCAGAATCTGGAGAGATCGCAATCGTTGAATATTTCGTAAAGGAATATATGGGGCGAGAGCTTAACCAAAAGAATCTCAATGCCTATCTGGCGGAGTCGGATTATTGGATAGACATTCATCTCTCAAAGACCAACTATAAACCTGGCGATCAGCAACTTTTCGAGGCTGTATTGAGCGGAGTGAGAATAAAGAAAAATCATAAACCGGGCAGCCTTATGCTTTTTCACTACGGCAATCTGTTTTACTGGCAGAAGAAATATTCAAAAGCCATTCCTTATTATCAGCAAGCACTAAATCTCGAGAATAAGGACGAGACGATGCCCAAGGCGCTCTGGTTCGTTTTGGTTGACCAACTGGGGATGTCTTACGGAATATCTGGGGATATCGAGAACGCAAAAAAAATATATAACAGTGCAATATCAAAGGAACCAGAATATCCTATGTTTTATTACAATCTTGCGTGTGCTTGTGCTGAAAGCAATGATCTTGACGGGGCTATCAAGAATCTAAAACTAGCATATAAATACAAGAAAAATATGTTGCCGGGGGAAATATTGCCCAACCCTAGAAATGACTCATCATTCAAAAAATATATAAACACCGAGAAATTCAAAGCAGAACTCAACCAAATAGAATAGAAAAGCTAACAAAACCATAGAAAGAAAGTGTTGGTTCAAATACAACTTTGCATTGAGAGTACAGATTTGGTGCCAGGCAACGGTAATTAGGTATGAGAACATTCATCAGGGGGGCAACTAACTTTAGCGAAAGGAAATGATCATTTCATATTTTTGAGCCAGCCGAAGGAATGCTTTTTAAAAAGATGACTTTTTCTACAGACTCGTCGAACAATAACAGAATGAAAGACTACAGATCCATTTTGAGCAGATGTGGCTGGATTATCATCATCGCCGGAGTACTTGATATCGGTATTATGGTTTGGTGCATAGTCAACCAGACAAGCTACGCCTCAAGCTTTAATATCTTTGCTGTCATCGCCGGAATCTTTCTGCTTAGGGGGAACCTGAGGGCTGCCCGACTCATCTCGTTTTTCATGTCTTTCTTTATTGCCGGTTTCTTCGGCATTTTAGTCCTCATGCCCTTCCTACTCCCACTTGACCTTATTATCACATATTTCAAGCTCGAACCGATGTCGTTTTTGCTGATGTCAGGCTTATGGGTTCTTGTTATGGTTTTCCTCGTTTGGAGTTACCGGGAGCTGACATGTCCGCTCGTTCGAGCCGCTATGGATAAAACCCAAGTGGATTACAGGTCCTTCTGGCGTAAGCCTGCCAGAGGTTTCTGGTTTGGGGCCTGCGTCGTGGTGATTCTGCTTGCCCTCGTACGATTAATTACGGGTGGCTCAACAGCCGAGCAGGCAAAACAGAGGGCAGCCGTCCAAGCCGGCCCAGAGTACAGGTTTCATGTTACTTCACTGAATACTTCTTCGAGCGGTGGCACTAAACACGTACGCGCCGTTGTGGCGGCGTATAACGATAGGGAGATCCAAACCATCATCGTCGAATGGTCAGAATGAACACTGTCCAACACTTATAAGGCCTCCCGTTGTCAATATGGGAATAGATCAAGCTTTTGTACCAGGCAACGTTAATTAAATATTGATAGAGGGCATGGCCGAGAACGAACGGGATATGATGTTCAACACACAGATCAGCGATCCAAGAGTACAGATTTGTTGCCAGGCAACTGTAATTAGGGTATGAGAACATTCATCAAGGTTGCAACTAACTTCAGTGAGAGAAAATGATCATTTCATATTTTCGAGTTAGCCGAAGGAATGCTTTTTAAAAAAATGGCTTTTTCTACAGACTCGTTATTCCCCACATGGAGGAATGCCATGCTCGACCGCAGAGATTTCCTTCTCGGATCGGCAGCCGCGGTGGCGATGTCGCTGCTGAGGCCCGCCTTTGCCCAAACCACGACCTCCGCCGCCACGAAGCGCGGTTTTCTCGAGCGACCAGGATGCCGCATCTACTATGAAGTTACGGGATCAGGCCCTGCAATCATCTTTGCCCATGGACTCGGAAGCAACCATCTGACCTGGTGGCAGCAGGTCCCGCATTTCTCCGGTCGCTATACCTGCGTGACCTTCGCTCATCGCGGCTATCCGCCCGGGAGCGAGATCGGCGTCCCGGATCCGAAGGAATTCGCCGGCGATCTTACCGCCCTGATTGAGCACCTGCAGCTCCCCGACGTGCGCCTCGTCGCGCAATCGATGGGCGGCTGGACCTGCGTCGAATACATACTGTCCTTTCCACACAAGGTGCGTGCGCTCGTGCTCGCATCCACGTGTGGGACGATACACATGCCTTCAGTGCCCTTGGCTGACCCGCAACGGCTGACCGAATGGAACCTCAAGGCGGCGGGCGCGCGGACCGACATGCAACGCCGTGGAATTTCCCCTCCGGCGGGAGAGCGTATGGCGAGAGAACAGCCCGCGCTCCACTTCCTCTACCAGGCAATCGGCAGCACAAGTACGACTTTCGACCGGGAGGAGCTTCGCAAGCGCATACGCGCGATGGCCACTCGGCCGCCAGACGTGCTTCGCAGTCTCGCCATGCCTACACTCTTCATTACCGGCGACGAAGATACATCCTATGCGCCCTTCCTGTCTGACGCGCTCGCTCCCCTGATGCCGAACGCGCGGGTCGAGCAGGTGCGCGAGACCGGGCACTCGGTTTATTTCCAACGGGCATCGGTCTTCAACCAGTTGGTCGACCGATTCCTCGCGGCCATCGGCTAAGGAGGCTTTGGGAACCCCCGAAAATCCCCCCTGAATCTTAGTGAGGGGGTTTTTCTAACGGCTCGTTAGGCCAAAGCTGTCCATTTTTCTCATGATTACCCTTGACAAACAATTGATGCCAGGCATCGTTAATTAGGAATTAAATTGACCATTGAAAATGTGACTCCCAAGTCCCGCCTTTTATTGACAAAATACCACGAAATCAATTATAAAAATGAGTGTCCGCCATTTAGTTTCTATGCCATGCTTCATATTCATTGCCGAATTGCAGGAAAAGATTCGGCAATAGACCCGAAATAACTTCAATAATTACTTTAAGAATAGATTGTAACTCTTTGAAATATAAAATGTATTAGTTGATCTATTTACCTATTTATTTTTTATTCGGGAGGTTCGGTGAGATGTGCGGAATCTTTGGTATCTATGATCACCCTGAAGCATCCAACCATACCTATTTAGGCCTCTATGCTCTTCAGCACCGTGGTCAGGAGAGCGCTGGAATTGTCTCTTCCGATGAAAAACAGCTTCACCACTATCGACAGATGGGGCTGGTCTCAGAGGTTTTTTCACGGGATATCCTGAGAAGGCTTCCCGGAAGAAGCGCCATAGGCCATGTCCGGTATTCCACGACCGGTTCAAGTGAACTTAAGAATGCCCAACCCTTTATGGTAGATTATGCCAAGGGAATGATGGCCATTGCCCATAATGGCAATCTGACCAATGCCTCTCTGATCAGGAGCGAGCTGGAGTCAAGAGGTTCGATCTTCCAGTCGAATATGGATACGGAGGTCATCGTTCACCTCATCGCCCGCTCTAAGGAAAAAACCTTTTTTGAACGGACAGTCCACGCTCTCAGGCAGGTCGAGGGGGCCTACTCCCTGCTTTTTCTCACTGAGAAGGAAATGGTGGTGGCAAGAGATCCCCTCGGTTTCAGGCCACTGGTCCTCGGTTCTCTCAAGGATTCGCCGGTGGTGGCGTCGGAAACCTGCGCCCTTGACCTCATCGGCGCTAAATTTATCAGAGAGATTGAACCTGGAGAAATCCTCCTCATCAATGGGGATGGGATCAAATCTTTCAAGCCCTTCCCCCGGAAACAGCATCACCAATGCATCTTCGAATTCATCTATTTCGCCCGGCCGGATAGCTTCATCTTTAACCATAATGTCTATGAGATGAGAAAATCCTTTGGTGCCCAACTTTCCAAAGAATCGCCGGCAGGGGTGGACATGGTCATCCCTATTCCGGACTCCGGATTCCCGGCCACACTGGGTTATGCAGCTCAATCGAAACTTCCCCTTGAGCTCGGGATGATCAGAAACCACTATGTGGGGCGGACGTTCATCGAGCCCGAACAGCGAATCCGACACTTTGGGGTCAAGATTAAACTGAATCCGGTCAGGGAATTATTAATGGGGAAGAAGGTCGTCATTGTGGATGACTCCATTGTGCGCGCCACAACCAGCCGGAAGATCGTCACGATGTTTCGAAACGCCGGCGCCAAGGAGGTTCATGTCCGGATCAGTTCCCCGCCCATCACCGACCCCTGCTTCTTCGGTATTGATACGCCAAAGAAATCAGAATTGATTGCCTCTTTCCATAAGGTTAAGGAAATTCAGAAATTTATCCATGCAACTTCCTTGAATTACTTGAGTTTGGAAGGATTGAAAAAGTGTGTGAGAGGTGAGGAGGAAAACTTCTGTTACGCCTGCTTCACAGGCGAGTATCCCTACTCTTTTTAATGGTAGCTTTTGGAAATAGAGATTAAAATAAGTGAATGGGTTGAAAGGCTTATGCCTTATTCCAATCTTGAGAAGATATGCCTGCCTGACGAAGTATTTCTTTGAGCAGACCCATACCAATATCACTGACATGGGGATTTGGAATACGGATCTTTTGATTTCCTTTAATCATAAATTGATGTTTTCCGCCTGAAAAAGGGCCAGAATATCCAAGTACTTTAAACTTTCTGATAAGCTCTTTTCTTGATATTGCCGACACCATTTAGGCAGCCGCAACTTCTTTAACCCTAATATCGACACCTTCCATTACCGGAATGGAATCTCTGTCTCTTATTTTAAGAATAAGCCACTCCTCTAAAACCTCCATGAGTTCATGTCGGCATTCCTCTACGGTTTTAGCATTTGCCCAAACTCCTTCGAAACCAGGTATTTCGGCAAACCAGGTTTCGTCCTCCAATATTTTATACTGCGCCTTTTCTAATGCTTTTTGAATGTATTCAAATAACATTTTAGGACTCCCCAACTGAGTTCATTCAAATCATATCACGCAAAACCAGGAAGTCAAGCCCTGGATAATAGAGGAGTCTCAATCGAGGCTCTTCTATAGATGTAAAGAGGTTCGGATTTAGAAGGATGAGGATCAGTTATGTTTGACTTGTTAGATGTGGCGGTTAAGCAGGTGTGATTGGGGAAGCCTTTTTTTCCCCGTTGATATATTCTTTTACGGTCTCGTGGATTTTATCGCCGATCAAACCAACACTGTGAAGCCAGTCCATTGCATCCGATATTTTAAACAGGACATGGGGTTCAATACGGGAGGCCCTAAGCCTTTCCCTCCCTCCCTGTTCACGGTCCAGCAAAACAACCAATTCATTTACCACACCGCCCTGGTCTCTCACCACTTCCGCGGCTTCAATTACGCTCTCGCCCGTTGTGATAAGATCATCCACGATGAGGACCCGGTCATTCCTATCCAGAGTGCCCTCGATCTTCTTTCTGACACCGTGTTCCTTCCGTGCCTGGCGGTAGTAGATGAGGGGGATGCCTAACTTCTGACTGACCATCGTGGCAAATGGAACCCCTGCGGTAGGCACTCCCAATATCTTATCGATCTTATCTTTGCTGATCTCATTGACGACGATTCTCGTCAAGGAGTTGGCGATCCAGTCCATCGTAATCGGACTGGAGATGGTCAGCCTCAGATCGATATAATAAGGGCTCTTCTTTCCCGAAGCCAGGATATAGTCCCCGAATTTAATGGCATCGTTCTTGATTAAGAGGATACCGACCTGTTTCGTTAGGAAGAGTTTCTCCTCCTCCCAGACTTTCTTCTCAATCTCTTCGATTCCCAGAATCATGGTTCTCCTTTTATACAAATCCTCCGGCTAAGTCAAGATAATTTATTTCGTGATGGTGGTTCCCGTTTCACCCCTGATCGCTTTCAATAGGTTCTCCGGAGAAGTAATGATGGCTTTTTTACCGCTTCCTTCGAGGAACTGGATGATGGCTTCGATCTTCGGTCCCATCGAACCGGGCTTAAAATGCCCTTCTTGTAGATATTGCTTTATTTCAGCAAGGGTAGCACGACGGATAGGTCTTTGATTCTCTTTCCCGAAGTTCAGATAGACAGCATCCACAGGCGTTGAAATAATGAAAATGCCTGCGCCAAGATTTCTTGCTAAAAGGGAAGATCCGATATCTTTATCAATGACGGCTTCAACACCTTCAAGGCCTCCCAGTTCATTCCGTATCACAGGGATGCCGCCTCCACCGGCAGCGATTACAATGTAACCGCTCTCCACCAATAACCTGATGACATCCAGTTCTACGATCTCTCTGGGGATGGGAGAGGGAACAACACGCCTGAAACCCCTACCTGCGTCTTCCATTACCTGCCAGTTCATTTCCGTTTTATGGGCAAGGGCTTCTTGCTCTGACATGAATGAGCCAATGGGTTTTGTTGGGTTTTGAAAAGATGGGTCGTCCCTGTCCACAATAACCTTGGTCACCACGGCGGCCACCTTCTTTTCAATTCCCATTCTGCGAAATTCGTTCAGAAGCGCCATTTGAATCATATACCCGATGGCCCCCTGTGTATCAGCGCCACAGATGTCAAGGGGAATCAGTGGAAGTTCGCGGCGGGCAAGTTCCCCTCTACGATAGAGAAAACCCACCTGTGGGCCATTGCCGTGAGTGATGACGATCTTCAGCCCCTCTGCAATAAGTTCTGCAATATACTTTGAAGTCTCCTGGATGGCTTCATACTGCGAAGAGAGAGCGATGTGGTCCTTATCCTTGATTAAAGAGTTTCCACCGATGGCAAGAATGGCTAACTGAGATTTCATGGAATAGCCTCGTGCAGCGAGTCAAATTCCAATAACCAATAAGGAAATAACCAAACTCCAAATACCAATATCCAAATAAATTCCAAGCACCAATACCCAAAGACATTTTTTCTTAAACACTTTTAATTGCTAATTGTAGTTTGGTCATTGGTCATTGGTTATTATTTGGAGCTTGGGATTTGGTTATTGGAATTTGACTATTATCGTTTACCGAAAATCATGGCAAGCAGGGCCATTCTTACGAAGACCCCGTTTCTCATCTGCCGAAAATAGGCCGCCCCTGGATAGGTATCCACATCAGGGTGAATCTCATCCACTCTTGGAAGGGGATGGAGTATTGTAATTTTTTTCTTCAATTTATCGAGGAATGCCTGATCAATAACAAAACTGCCCTTCACCTTCTCATATTCCGAGATGTCAGCGAACCTCTCTTTCTGGATTCGGGTCATATAGATGAGATGGCTTGCATTGGCGGCTTCCATCATGTCCTCTGTTTCAACGATCTTTATTCCTTTTCCTTTTAAATTTGCAGTAATCTCTTCCGGCATTCGAAGGAGACCTGGAGAGACGAAATAGAGTTTCGACTGGAAAAGGGATAAAAGTTCAACCAAGGCATGAACCGTCCTTCCATTTTTAAGATCCCCAACCAATGAAATCGTTAAGTTCTTAAGGGAACCCAGTTCCTTATGGATGGTATAGACATCAAGAAGCGCCTGAGTTGGGTGCTGCCCTGCCCCATCTCCGGCGTTGATCACAGGGATTGGGGTAGCATCTGCTGCTTCTTTGGCTGATCCGGTGCGCGGATGACGGAGCACGATGATATCCGCATATTGAGAAACGGTCCGGACCGTATCGACCAGGGTCTCACCCTTTGCCACAGATGAGCTTTCAACCGAGCCCATGCTGATGACACCGCCCCCGAGTCTCTGCATGGCCGCCTCAAAAGAGAGCCGTGTGCGAGTGCTGGGTTCATAAAAGAGGGTCGCGATGATCTTTCCTTTTAAAAGAGGTAGACCATCTTTCTTCTTCAACTCCTTCTCAAACTCCGAAGCCACCTTTATAACCGCGTCAATATCTTTTCTGGTGAACTGGTTCCCATGGAGAATATCTTTTCCTTTTAAGCTGGCCATAGCTGTCCCTCCCTCATTCATTACTCCTCCCACTTTGATGCCTGCCTGCGCGAAGCCGCGCCTCCAGAAGCCTTGCGGAGGGCAGGCGCTTCGGCGAAGGCAGGGGGGAAGATGAAGGTGGGGGTGACCAAAGGGATTTAGTCCCCCTCCCCTTCATCCCCTCCCGCCAAGGGAGGGGAGTTTAAGTGTAGGTTTGATCTTCGTCGAAAGAAACCTTCCTTCACCAGGCCTTCCCTTCATCTCTCCGTCTTCAATCAATATCTTCCCTCTCTGCATCACAAGAATGGGTTTCCCCTTACATCTTCTGCCTTCGTAAAGCGTGTAAGGGGCTCCGGAGTGCTGGGTCTGATATTGGATGGTATGGATCTTGTTAGGATCGAAGATCAAAAGATCGGCATCGGCACCTTTCTGAATCGTCCCCTTCTTCGGGTAGAGGCCAAAGATTTTTGCAGGATTTTCTGAGAAAAGTTGAACCATTCTGTTCAGTTTAATCCTTCCTTTATTAACTCCCTCATCATATGTCACCGTGAGCATCGTCTCTGATTGGGGAGACCCATAGGGAGCCTGAAAAAAGGGATCTTCTATCCTTTTTATCTTTGGGGCGTGATCACTTGCCACGGTATCTATGATCCCTTTCTGAATAGCCTTCCAGAGGGCGAGACGATCCTTCTCTGTTCGGAGAGGGGGGCCAATCTTTGCCAGGGGGCCTAACTTTTGTAGTTTGGCATCGGTCATCGTCAAATATTGGGGGCAGGTCTCAACATAGATGGTCTGCCCCTCTGCCCTTGCCTGCTGGAGAGAGACTACACCCCTCGCCGTACTCAGATGGACGATGTAAAGGGGGCAGCGAGTGATCGCCGCAATGGATATCGCCCTGAAGATCGCCTCTGCCTCCAGATAGTCAGGCCTCGTTTTCAGAAAAACTGCCTTCTGATCCTCTCCTCTCTTCAAAGACCGGTCCTCCAGATAGTCCGTCACCAGACCATTCTCTGCGTGGACCATGGCCATGCCTCCACATTCTGCGATCAGGTCCATAGCGGCGGCAAGGTGATAATCATCGGTCATCCACTTCAGTTTGGCATAGGCCATGAACATCTTAAATGAAGAGACGCCGAGTTCGAAGGCCTTCGGGATCTCTTCGATTTGAGAGGCTGGATCGAACAAGGTCCCATGAATTCCAAAATCGAGATAGGATTTTTTTGAGCCTTCTTCCTGATATTGTTTGATCGTGTCGATCAGCTTCATTCCAGGTTTTGCATAGGCGAAATGGATGAGGGTTGTCACGCCTCCATAGGCCGCCGTCAAGGAGAGGCCTCCCATATCATCCTCATAGACGGGATGGACATGAACATCGATCACCCCTGGCAAAACATACTTTCCGGAGGCATCAATGACTCGCCCTGCCTCCTCTTGTGGGAGTCGAGGTTTTACCCGGATGATTTTCTCACCTTTGATGGCTACATCAGCCTTTTGGATCCCAGCCCCTGTAACCACCATACCACCCTGAATCAAAACATCATATTTCATTGGCATTTCCTTATCCTACTTGAGTTATTAATTCGAAGTTTGGGTTATTCCACCCTGAGTCTCCGAACTCTTAACTCCGAACTACTAACTAATTGTTACATCACCAGCGCCATCAGTGCTTTCTGCGTGTGGAGTCGGTTTTCCGCCTGATCGAAGATGACGCTGTTCTTCGAATCCGCCACCTCGTCCGTCACCTCTTCTCCCCGATGGGCAGGCAGGCAGTGCATAAAGATATAATCCTCTTTGGCTCCCTTGACCAACTTGGGATTGACCTGATAAGGTTTTAGAATCTTCACCCTCTCTCCATGTTCTTTCTCTTTGCCCATGCTCGCCCAGACATCGGTATAGATGATATCCGCTCCCTTGACCGCTTCTTTCGGTTCGCGAATGACTGCCACCTCCGAACCGTTTCTCTTTGCCTCTTTCTTTGTTAGAGACACGACTTCCGGGTGGGGTTCATATCCCTTCGGACATGCGAGAATAATATCCATTCCGACTTTGGAGCAACCAAAGAGAAGGGAGTGAGCAACATTATTTCCATCACCCACGTATGCCAGTTTTAATCCTTCGAGCCGCCCTTTCTTCTCATAGATGGTAAAAAGATCAGCCAGTCCCTGACAGGGATGGGTGAAATCTGAAAGTCCGTTGATGACAGGCACTTTCGAATACTTGATCAGGTCGAGAATGGTCTGATGAGCAAAAACCCTTGCCATAATCCCGTTCACATACCGGGATAGGGTCTGGGCTGTATCGGCAATAGTCTCTCCCCTTCCAAGTTGTAAATCGCTAGCGCTCAAATAGAGGGCATAACCACCGAGCTGCCACATTCCTACTTCGAAAGAGACCCGGGTCCGGGTGGAAGGTTTTTCAAAGATCATGGCCAGGGTTTTTCCCTTTAGCACAGGATGTTCCTGGCCCCTGAGAAGTTGAAGTTTCAGTACCCCTGAAGTTTTTAGTATCTGTTCGATCTCTTCCCGAGTCAGATCTTTTAGGCTTGCTATGGATTTTCCCTTCATCTGAATAGACATTTTAGTCCTCCTGAAATTTTCGGTATATATTACCCCAATCCCTTCGTTCTGTCCATAATGATTCATCACGGAAGGAATAAGCCTTGACTTCTATTCCATCATTTGCTAATTCTCCCACTGAACATATTCTAAATAGGAGGTGAGGGTGATGTCGAATGTATTGGGAATCATCATTGGCGTGATTGTCATCGTGGTGGGGCTTATCCTCATGATTACCTGGTGGTCGATGTTCCTCAAGGGGTTGATGGCCACTGTCCCCCTCCTCCTCATTCTGGTCGGCGCGGGGGCCCTCATCTATTTCATCAGTGAGATCAAATCAAAATTGGGCCTTAAAAAGGAAGATACCCCTGCTGAAACAAAATAGCAAACCAAGATGTGCCAGAGTTTAAAGACGGGTTTGATATAAAATTTCAGTGGTTCAACCCGCTTAATGGGCGTTCATTTATTGATGACGCAGAATGAGAAGAAAAAGGTGGTGAGGATGCCAATGAGAAAAACGGCCTTCGTCTTTTTTATGAAGAGGCTTGGATGCGAAAAGGGTTATATCCTGATCGTTTCTCCATCTTTTAATATTCGGAGACGCTTCACCCCAATCCCGAGGAGCTCTTGCTTGATGGTCTTAAAATATTGAGGTTTCAGGTGGGTCACATAAATCTTTTCAGGAAGGGGATCCATCTTTGCGAGTTCCTTCTTCAAAAGCCCAGGGGTCAAATGCCCTGTTTTAATCGCCAGTTTCACCATCTTTTCTGGAAATGAGACCTCGATGATCAGGGAATCAATCCTTTTGCCTTTTAACTTCTCCCAGGTTGAACTCGTTGGACCTGTATCGCCCGTATAAAAGACCTTTCTACCTTTTTCACTCTCAATGAGATATCCTGCCGCAGGAACGGAGTGGCGGACCTTATAGGGAGTCACCGTATAACCATCGGTTTTCATTGGCTGACCCGGTTTGAGGCCGATGAATCCGACAATTCCGTTATCCATATCCGGAATGGCGGTGAAATCCGGCCAGATCGAATTATTCAAGATGTTCTTTTTAATCGCCTTCAACACAGGGGGGATACCGATGATATTTACTCTGTGCCAGATATTGCTAACGGTGATATTGTCCAGAAGGAATGGTATGCCAATGACATGATCGAGATGAGCATGGGTGATGAAGATATACTCGACTCTCCTCTGCCCTCTCATATCCAGCGCCTTGGTAAGACTCCCTGCATCAAATAGGATCTTATCATCCAAAAGAAAACCGGAAGGTTTTCGTCCAGGAAACTCCGCTCCTGAACACCCCAACACCTTAATCTTCATCGCTTTCTCCAATCTATGTTAGCAATCCTTGCTTCTGCTTCGACCTATTATCTATAGTCAAATTGACCCTTATGTCAACTAAAAAATAGATGGGGGAGAGGGTTCACAGAAATACCTGTCGGGAGATTATTGTCAGGCAGATTTACTGTTAAAAAAAGGGGTTGCAATTCCTGCAACCCCTTTCATCCATTGGTAGCGGGGGCTAGATTTGAACTAGCGACCTTCGGGTTATGAGCCCGACGAGCTACCGGACTGCTCCACCCCGCGATCTGAGCTAACACTAATCCATCCATAGGAATTTGTCAAGTTTTTCGAGCCATTTCTTGACCCATTCGACGGCATTAAGCCCTGTATTCGAAGGCTGAGGAAAGAAGTGCCGCTCAGGGTCAACCCTGAGCCCTCGGACTGAGCGACTCGACTGAGCTCGCCGAAGTCTCGGACCTAAGGCAAGCCCTTTCATTTATACTGGGGAGTCGAAGGGTTGACATCCCCTCCCCTCTTTCTTAGAATACTTTAAAACGTGACCGTGCCTGAACACCGTAGTGCGTTTCGGCACGCAGGCGTCACCACATCACGTGTCAAAACTCTAATGAAAAAAACGACCCACCTCTATATCCTGAAGGAGATCTTTCCAATCTTTCTCATCGGCCTGATGACCTTCACCGTGATCCTTCTGATGGATAAGATTCTAAAACTGATTGAACTGATCGTAACGAGAGGGGTGAGCCTTTCACAGATTCTCATGCTCCTTCTTTTCATCTCCCCATCGTTCCTCATCTTCACCATTCCGATGGCCTTCCTCCTGGGCATCCTCCTCTCCTTCGGAAGGCTATCCGGTGACAGTGAAATTACCGCTTTTAAAGCCTCCGGGATGAGTCTCTATCAGCTTTATCTTCCTGTTCTCCTTTTCTCCATCGGAACCTACCTCCTCACCACCTTCCTGGTCATCTATGGCCTTCCCTGGGGAAACCGTGGATTCAAGGCAACGCTCTATCTGATGGCTCAATCAAAGGCGGATATCGAAATCAAAGAGAGGGTCTTTAACGATGTCTTCGATGGATTTGTCATCTATGTCGATAAAGTTCCGATCCAGGGCAAGAAGATGGAAGGCATCCTCATCTATGATGAGAGGGATAAAGAGAAGGTCAATACCATCTTCGCCAGAGAGGGCTTTCTTGTCAGCGACCCGAAGTCCCAGGAGGTCGTCCTGCGCCTCCTTAGCGGAGACATTCATCGATTTGAGCCCCGAACGAATATCTATCAAAAGATGCAATTCGACATCTATGATCTCAGACTCGAACTGTTTAAGACCTTCGCCGCGGTGGGGAAGAAGCTGAAAGAGCATGAGATGTCGATCGATGATATCAAGGAGAAGATGGAAAAAAAGAAGTCGCTGGGCGAGGATATCACGCCCCAGGAGGTCGAACTCCATAAGCGATATGCCATCCCCTTCTCCTGTCTTGTCTTCGGTCTGCTCGGAGTTCCACTAGGAATTCAGCCCCGTCGTTCAGGAAGATCCTACGGATTTGTGCTCAGCCTTCTCATCCTTCTGACCTATTACATCTCTCTCACCGCCTCTGAAATTCTGGCCATCAGAAAAACAATACCACCTTTTTTGTCCGGGTGGGCTCCCAATCTTCTCTTTGGAGTTCTTGGAATCTACCTCTTAATCAGGGCGTCCCAGGAATCCCCCTTCAAGCCCCTGGTCTGGCTGATGGAGGCATTCGGTTTTATCCAGAGCAAGTGGAAAGGGCTTTTCGAAGATGTTTGAAAGCTATTGGGTTCTGCACCGTTATGTCATCCGCGAATATCTGAAGGTATTCTTTCTCAGCCTGAGCGGTTTGATCCTCATCTATGTCGTCGTTCTCTTCTTCCAGAAGGTGGATATCTTCATCAAATACCAAGCCCCGTTTCTCCTCATCTTCGAATACCTCCTCTATAAGATCCCCGAAGTGATCTTTCAGTGGACCCTTCCCTATGCGGTATTGCTTTCCATCCTTCTCACGCTCGGGACCCTCTCCCGTCACAGCGAGATTACCGCCATGAAGGCAGGAGGTGTCAGCCTCTATCGAATTACCATCCCTTTATTCATCATTGCGCTCTTCATCAGTCTCTTCTCGTTTCTCGGAAACGAATATCTCGTTCCTTTGACGAATCAGAAAACACGGTATCTTCTTTCGGTAAAAGTGCGGAAGGAACAGCAAACCAGTTTCTTCAAGAATTACAAGCTCTGGTACCATAGCGACCGCGGCATCTTCAATATTCAACTGTTAGATGCGAAGGAGAAAGTATTGAAAGGAATCACTCTCTATCAATTTGATGATCAGTTCCGTTGCACCCAGCGGATCGATGCCAGGGAAGCAAAGTGGGTCGATGGGAAATGGAAATTTTTTCAAGGGTCTATCCGGGAGTTCGAAGAGGGAGGGGCCATCCGAACGGTCCCCTTTTCGGAACTGGAGGTCTCCCTTCCAGAGGACTGGGAATCTTTTCAGCGGATTGAACGCCAGGCCAAAGAGATGAGCTATACCGAACTCCGGAACTATATCCAGAAGATCCGGGTCTCGGGTTATGATGCTACCCGGTATCTTGCGGATCTCTACTCGAAACTTTCCTATCCATTTTTAAACCTGATCATGGTCCTGATCGGAATTCCCTTTGCCTTGAAGACCGGCCGGTCAGGAGGGGTAGCATTGAGTATCGGGATCAGCGTCATGATCGGATTTGCCTATGGGGTTACCTTTTACGTCTTTCTCTCCTTTGGGAAATCAGGAGTTCTCCCCCCTTTCCTCGCCGCCTGGACCCCGACCCTCATCTTTGGTCTCGCAGGAATCTTCACCCTGATGAGCATCCGGCAATAAATTCTAATTTAAGATTTCAAATTTTAAATTTAAGATTTAAATCTGCAATCCGCAATCTGAAATCCGAAATGTACATCAGGGATTGGCTAACATATTGAAAAATGCGTTGATCTCCCGGAAGGTATCGGTCAAAAAAAGGATCCCGATAATAATCATGAAAATCCCGCTGATGAGGGTGACCCATCTCATATACCGTTTAATTTTATCGAATGCTGAGAGAAAGGCATTGAAGGCCAGGGAGGAAAGAAAGAAAGGAATGCCAAGCCCCAAAGAATAGACCGTTAAAAGATAGACGCCGGTCATAAAATTTTTTGAAGTGCTTGCATAGATCAAAATGGTAGAGAGGATGGGACCGATACATGGAGTCCATCCTGCCGCAAAGATAACTCCTACGAGGAAAGAGCCCAAATAGCCCAGGGGCTTTTTTCGCAATTCAAATCGTTTCTCCATCTGCAAGAAGGGGATGTTGATGATCCCGGTGAAATGAATCCCCAGAACGATGATGAGTACCCCTCCCACCTTCATAATCCAGGATTGATATTCGACCAATACCTGTCCCAGATAAGAGGCGGAAGCGCCCATCAGGATGAAGACGGCTGAAAATCCCATGATGAAGAGGAGTGAATGTATCATCGTGGCCCACCTCAGTCTCGCCTTTCCTCTCGCATTGGCGAGCTCTTTGAAGGAAGCGCCGGTGACGTAGGTGATATAGGAAGGTACAAGCGGAAGAACACAGGGCGAGATAAAGGAGAGGAGTCCTGCCGTGAAGGCAATCAAGGCTGAAATTTCCTGAGGTTGATTCATGGACTTTTAGGACATTTATAATACAAGCGGAAAGAAAAGGAAAGACTTTTCCCAAATCCGTTGACAACTTAGGGACGCAATGCTAAATATTAAGAATCAAAAATCATTCAGGAGGTTAGTTATGGCTATTCTTGATGTCAGCGTGGTTCCCATCGGGACATCGGGTACGAGTCTCAGCCCTTATGTAGCGGAATGCGTGCGGATTTTGCAGAAAGAAAAAAAGATCAAACACGAACTCACCTCGATGGGATCCAATCTTGAAGGTGATCTCAAGGACCTGATGCGCGTGGTCATGAAAATGCATGAGGCTCCATTTAAGAAAGGGGTCAAACGGGTTCTGACCACCATCAGGATTGACGACCGGCGGGATAAGAAGGGAACCATGGAGGGAAAGAAGAAAGCGGTTGAGGTCAAATTAAAGAAAAAGTAGGGTTTATTGTTCATCGTTCATGGTTCACCGTCCATTGTCCATCGTCCAGAATTTTGTATAAAGAGGAGGTTTTTATGAAGATCAAATGGTACGGTCATGCGGCCTTTTTGATTACTTCTGATCAGGGCATCAAGATCATCCTCGATCCTTATGAACCAGGAGCCTTCGGAGGCCAACTCTCCTATGGGAAGATCGGAGACCAGGCGGATATCGCCCTCACCAGTCACGACCATGCCGACCACAATGATACGAAAAGCCTTCCGGGGTCTCCACGGGTGGTAAAGGGAAGCGGTCCGAAGGCGATCAAAGGGATTTCCATCAAAGGTATCTCCACCTATCACGATCCATCCAAGGGAAGCGAACGAGGAACCAATACCATCTTTAACCTTCTGGTCGACGGGGTTCAGGTCTGCCACCTGGGAGATCTTGGCCATATCCTGAGCGAAAAGGAGTTGGCAGAGATTGGCCCTGTGGACATCCTCCTCATCCCTGTGGGGGGATTTTTTACAATCGATGCCAAAGAGGCAACCCGTGTGGCTGAGCAGATCAAACCTAAAATCCTCATCCCCATGCATTTCAAGACAGAGAAGTGCGGATTTCCCATTGCACCGGTCGAAGACTTTGTCAAGGGAAAACCCGCCCCGAAACGGGCCGGAACCAGCGAGACGACCTTCGACAAAGCGTCCCTTCCACAGAAGATGGAAATCGTCATCCTGGAGCACGCCCTATAATCTTTCATGGCCAAGCCATAAAAATACTCCGGGTGCTTGGGTTAAGGTTACGGTTACGTGAAAAAAAATAAAAGACGATAAACGTAGCCTTTTATTAGCGATACGGGCATCGTTACCGTTGCCGTTAAACGAAACCTTTATTTTCTATATATAAAGCCTATGGATAAGCGCCATCTGAATTGCCTGCTCACCGCAGAGGAGATCGCCTCAATCGTAAAAAGTTTGGCGGACCATATTTCCCGGGATTATGTCGGAAGGGAACTGATCCTCGTCTGTATTCTAAAGGGCGCCTTCATGTTTCTTTCCGACCTGATTCGTCACCTACGGATCCCGGTGAAAATCGATTTCGTCAGGCTGGCCAGTTATGGCACCGGAATGAAGAGCTCCGGTATGGTTGAGATTACCAAAGATATCGAGACCCCGATTGAGGGAAAGGATGTGCTTATCGTTGAAGACATCGTCGATACCGGCCGGACGCTCCTATTTCTGAAAGAACGGTTGTCCCTATCGAATCCACATTCCATAAAGATCTGCACGCTTCTGGACAAGAAAGCCCGTAGGGAAGTTAAGGTTGAAGCCGACTACCTCGGAAAAGAGATCGAGGATATCTTTATCGTAGGTTATGGGATCGACTTCAATGAGGGCTACCGTAACCTCCCTGAAATCTACTATGTCACACCTGCCGAACAGGAAAAAATTTAGAATAGAGGGGATCATCCTTTGTCTCCTTCTTATCTATCTTGCCATTCATGGCCCTGTTCTCTCCCAACCCAAGTCTCCCGCTCCGGAAGATTCGCTTCTCTTCAGAGAAGGCGAAATCCTCTTCTTAAAAGGAGAGATTGAAAAAGCCCTGTGGCGTTTCAAAAGGTTGACGACCGAACATCCCCGGAGCCCCCTCTTGAACGAAGCCAGATTCAGGATGGCCATCTGCTATACCCAGCTCAAGAGACACAGGGATGCAATTCGGGCTCTCAATGATCTGGTTTCAACCTTTCTTGCTCCTCCGCGAATGGTTCAGCTCTTCACCCTTCTCGGTGATAATCACCTCGAATTGAAAGATCGGGTCAATGCCTTATTATGGTACGGAAAGGGCCTTCTCGTCACAGGACAACCTCATGAAGAACTAAAAAAGAAGGTTAGAGCGGTCATCGATACGTTTGATACAGAAGAGGAATTAAACCTGATTGAGTCGGCTCACCGGGGGGCTTATGCTGGAGGTTATGCTAAATTAAAACTGGCTCAGATGGCAAAAAACTGGGGATATGATCTCATCGCCAGGAAGATGTTAAATGAGCTGGAAAAGGAGTATCCCGGGATGGACTACGTAGGCCAGGTAAAAGAGGTCTCCGAATCGATCCCTATCCCCAAAAAATCGAAATATTTAGTTGGCATTATCCTGCCTCTGAGCGGAATCCAGAAGCCCTTCGGAGAAAAGGCTCTCCAGGGAATTCGGCTGGCATTAAAAGAGAAGGAATCGCGGGAGAAGCATCCTCTCATCTCGCTGGTGATCCGTGATTCCAAGGGCAGCCCATCCGAAGCAGAAAAGGCGGTGGAGGAACTGGCAAAAGTTGAAAAGGTGATAGCCATCATCGGCCCTCTCCTCAGTATGAATGTGGACCGGGCGTCAAAAAAAGCTCAACAACTAAAAATCCCTCTCCTTAGCCTTTCTCAAAGGGAGCCCACATCCGTAAAAGGAGAATTCGTCTTTCAGAATTCACTCACCCCGCTTGAGCAGGTTCAGAAGCTTGTAGATTTTGCCGTCAAGGAACTGGAGCTTCGCACCTTTGCCGTTTTTTATCCCAACTCGCCCTATGGATTTCATTTCAAGAACCTCTTCAATCAGGAAGTTGCCCGGATGGGGGGTAAAGTTTTGGGCACCGTGGTCTATCAGGAAGAACAGACCGATTTTCGGCAGGAGGTCAAAGGGTTTTTTAAGGTGGAGACCATCCAGAAGCAGGAAGGAACAAAGAGAAAGGAGGAGGAATTTAAACAGGGTCTCTCCGTGGATGGACTCTTTATCCCGGACACACATGATCGCGTAGGAACGATCCTCTCTCAGATGGCTTATTTCGATATCAAGGGAACAACCTTCCTGGGGACGAATGCATGGAATGGCCCGGGACTCGTCGCTATTGCCGGGAAGGGAGCGGAAGGAGCGATCTTTATCGATGCCTTTTCAAAAGTCCCCTTCGTTAAGAATTTTATTGATGAATTTCAGAAAGAGTATCTGCGTCAGCCGGAGACCCTCGAGGCCATCTGTTACGATGGGGCGAGATTTCTGAGGGAGATCCTCCAATCCAAATCGCCCTCCACTCCTTCCGAATTGAAGGAAGAACTTCGAAAGTTCCATCCCTTTCAGGGAGTTTCAGGTTTAAAGGGCTTTCGAGAAGATGGGAAGGCCATTCGAACCCTCTCCATCCTGAGAGTGAAAAACGGCCAGATAGAACATTTTTCACCCTGAGTGGGGTCTATAATCTTTGACTTTTGTTAGACTTTGGTTAGATGTTCTGATAAGCTTTCGTTATGGCTCGCCCGTTACGCATCGAATATCCCGGGGCTGTCTATCATATAACCTCCCAGGGAAATGAAAAGAAGCCTGTTTACAGGGATGACCAAGATCGAGAGAACTTTCTATCCACTCTCGATAAGGTCAACAAGCGCTACAATTGGTTCTGCCATGCCCTCAAATCTTTAAGGTGGAATAGACCAACAGTGTATACCTCACCAGTATATCTTCAGATACCGTTCCAGCCTATCCAATCCCTCCACAATATTCTCCATTGAATTGGCATAACAGAATCGGAGGTATCCCTCGGCATTACTTCCGAAATCGATTCCCGGCGCCACGCCCACCTTTGCTTCCTGAAGGATGTCAAAAGCCAGACGGTAGGAATCCTTAGAAAACCGTTTGGCATTGGCCAGGACATAGAATGCCCCTGTGGGCTCCACCGTTATTCCAAACCCCAACTCCCTAAGCCTTGGAATAAGATATCGGCGTCGTTGGTCATAGGTCTCCTTCATCTTCTGAACATCCTCTTCACCACTCTTGAGACCCGCAAGGGCCGCCCATTGGGAAAAGGAGCTAGCAGAGATGAAGAGGTTCTGCTGGAGTTTCTGCATGGGCCGAATAAATTCTTTTGGAGCAATCAGATATCCCAGCCTCCATCCGGTCATTGCGTAGAGTTTTGAAAACCCATTGATGACAAATGCCCTTTCTGTGAACTCAAGAATCGAATGGGCCTCTCCTTTATAAACCAGGCCATGGTAAATTTCGTCAGAAATGATATATGGAGAAAATCTGGCAATTTTTCCCATCCTCTCCCCGGACATGATATTTCCGGTTGGATTGGCAGGGGAATTGATCATAATCCCTTTAACCTTTGGACTCAGTTTCTCCTCAATCATCTCAGGAAGATACTGGAATCCCTCCTCCTCTAAAACCTCAACAAAGACAGGCACTCCGTCCACAAAGCGGATGATATTGGGATAACACGGATAATACGGATTGGAGAGAATGACCTCATCTCCGGAATTCAACAAAGTCGAAAAGAGGAGGAGCATGGCCGGAGAGGTTCCTGAGGCCACAAGGATCTGCTCGGGTGAAACCTTGACTCGATACTTATTCCAGTAATCCTCGGCGATGGCCTCTCTCAACTCGATGAGGCCCATGCTGTGTGTGTAATGGGTCTTTCCTTCACATATGGCCCGATAGCCCGCCTCATTGATGCATTCCGGAGTGTCGAAATCCGGTTCCCCCACTTCGAGATGGATGATATGCTCCCCTCTTCTCTCCAGTTCCTGCGCTTTCTCCAAGACGTCCATCACAATGAATGGAGGAATCTCCTGCGCCTTCTTTGAAATCATCATTTACCCCTTGTTTGTTTTCCGTAGTTCATCGTCCCTCGTCTGTCGTCCCTCGGTCACTCCAAGTGGATTCTAACCGGGTCTCCCCTCTTCACTTTCAATACTTTTTGGGCATTCCCCTCATTAACAGAGATTTCCATAAGCCCACCGCTACCGATCAAGGCTAATAGGCCCCCTCTTTCAGCTTCCCAGTATCCTTTTCGAGTTCCCTCGATTCTCCTTTTTCCTATCCGGATATGGAAAGGAAGCTTTCCTACAAAACGATTGAGATCTTTCTCACCGATGTTGGTAATGAGATTTCCAAATGAATCGATATGGACCACCTTGCCGACCATGCTCTTCTTTTCTATCAGTGGTCCCTTGAACTCCAAGGTCTTCCATGAATCAATCCTTCTTCCAAAAGCCTTAGGTGAAATGCCTAAGGCTAAATGGCCTGCTACCGGTGCGAAGAGATCTCTACCATGAAAGGTATCGCTCAATTTCGGAAGAAAAAACCGATTCCCAGTAAGTTTAAACGCTTCTTTAACTTTCTCTTGATGGAGAACCAAGGTTAAGAGGCCGTTGTCAGGACCCACGAAAAAGAAATGATCCGTTACAATGAGAATGGGATCCCTTGGCCCCCCTACCTCCGGGTCCACCACAGCCAGATGAATCGTCCCCTTTGGAAAATAGGAAAAGGCACTTGCAAGGACAAACGCCCCTTCTTCAACATCTTGAGGTTTGATTTGATGGGTGATATCAATCAGGGTGCATTGAGGATTGATCCTCAATATCACGCCCTTCATGGAGGCCACATAATGATCCTTCGTCCCGAAGTCGGTCAGCAGAGTGACGATAGGGTTCTTCATTCGGCTACGACCCATCTCACCGCCTTCTCGAAGGGTTTTCGCAGGATTCCTTTTTCCGTGATGATGGCTTCAATGAGTGAATGCGGGGTGACATCAAAGGCGGGATTGAATACTTTAACCCCTTCTGGAGTGACCCGTCTTCCAGCGATATGGGTGATCTCTTCCCCTGCCCTCTCTTCAATTGGAATGTCCTTTCCGGAGGAGAGGTTGAGGTCAAAGGTAGAGGTAGGAGCCGCCACATAGAAGGGAATTTGATGCCAGTTCGCAAGCACAGCAAGGCTGTAAGTCCCGATCTTATTGGCCGTATCCCCGTTTCGGGCAATTCTGTCCGCCCCGACCAAAACGAGATTAATCTTCCCCTTCTCCATCAGCCAACCGGCCATGTTGTCAGTGATCACCGTTGCAGGTATTTTCTCCTGAACCAATTCCCACGCAGTCAACCTCGCTCCCTGGAGCAAGGGCCTTGTCTCATCTACATAGACATGAAATCTCTTGCCTTCAGCCCAGGCCGCCCGGAGCACTCCCAGGGCTGTCCCGTAACCGGCCGTGGCCAGACCACCGGCGTTGCAATGGGTGAGCACCCTGTCTCCATTCTTAATGAGGATCTTTCCGTTCTCTCCAATTTTCTGGTTGACCTCAAGGTCTTTTTCGTAAATTTGAAGTGCCCCTTGGACTAAGTTTAATTTCAGATGATGAACGTCAGCAGAATGAAATTGGTCTAATATTCTCCTCATCCGATCAATAGCCCAGAAGAGGTTGATGGCGGTAGGCCGGGCTTTCCCCATGTGATTGCATACTTCCTCAATCTTCTTCCTGAATATCTCCGGACGATTCGAGCGAATCTTTCTGGCAGCAAGGGCAATTCCCATAGCCGCCGCTACGCCGATAGCGGGCGCGCCCCGAATGGCCATGTTCCGTATCGCCTTTGCTACAGCGGAAGCATCCCTGCATTCCAAATAACGGATTTCTTGAGGAAGCTTCCTCTGATCAAGGAGCCTTACATGGTCACCTTTCCATTCAATGGTTTTAAATTTCATAATGTGATTACACCGATTACCAAGGGCCGATTACACAGATTTTGGCTCAACCTAAACCTTAACCTCAGCCTTTTAGTTTCTTGCGGAGCAGATCATTTACAAGTTTGGGGTTGGCTTTCCCTTTTGTCTCCTTCATCGTTTCGCCCACGAGGAACCCGAATACTTTCTCCTTTCCCTTTTGGTAGTCTTCCACCAGTTTCGGGTTGGCCTGAATCACTTTTTCGATCACCCTTTCAATCTCACCCGCATCAAAAATCTGAACCCATCCCTTCTCCTTGACGATCATGGCAGGCGAGTCTCCAGTCTGATACATCTCCTCGAAAACATCCTTTGCAATCTTCCCGCTGATCGTTCCATCCTTCAACATCTTAAGCATTTCCGCCAGATGTTTTGGGGTGACACAACATTGATCCACTTCCTTCTCATCCCGATTCAACTCCCTCAGGAGGTCCCCCATCATCCAGTTGCTCACCGTTTTAGGCTCAGGAAAGAGAGAAACACAGTCCTCAAAATAGTTGGCCATGGCCTTCGTGGAGGTTAGAATCTCGGCATCGTATTCGGGAATCTTATAATCCTTTACAAATCTCCCCTTCTTCTGGTCAGGAAGTTCGGGAAGGCTCTTTCGTATCTCTTCGATCCATTTCTCATCGATCCTCAGGGGAACGAGGTCCGGATCGGGAAAATACCGGTAGTCGTGAGCTTCCTCCTTCCCTCTCATCGACACGGTAATGTTCTGGTCTGTGTCCCAGAGCCTCGTCTCCTGAACAATCTTTTCCCCATCTTTTAAAGCTCTAATCTGACGCTTGATCTCATACTCCAGCGCCTTCTCCACATGGCGGAAGGAGTTCATATTTTTCAATTCGGTCCTCGTCCCTAATTCGGTCTGTCCTTTAGGCCGGACTGAGACATTGGCATCGCACCGAAAAGTCCCCTTCTCCATGTCACCCGTGCAAACCTCCAGGTACTGAAGAATGGCCCGAAGCCTCCTCAAGTATTCCCCTGCCTCCTGGGGGGAACGGATATCCGGCCCGCTCACAATTTCAACCAAGGGAACGCCGGTTCGGTTGAAATCGACATAACTGAATGACGCTGTTTCAGGCGTCTCACCATGTTTTAACTTCCCGGCATCTTCCTCCATATGGATCCGTATGATGCCGATTCGTTTCTTCTCTCCCTGAACGGTGATCTCAATGAAACCATGTTCCGCCAGAGGATATTCATACATTGAAATCTGATAACCCTTTGGAAGATCGGGGTAGAAATAGTTCTTCCGGGCGAATACGCTATAGGGTGCAATTCGGCAGCTTGTAGCCAGGCCTAACCTGATGGCAAATTCGACAGCCTTCCGGTTGATGACTGGAAGAGAACCTGGCTGGCCCGTGCAGACCGGACAGGCCTGGGTGTTGGGTTCTTCTCCAAATAAAGTGGAACATCCGCAAAAGATTTTTGACCGGGTCAAAAGCTGGGCATGGACTTCCAGTCCGATAACAGGTTCATATTCCACAGGTGTCTCCTATCGTTAAATATTCGACAAAATTCTAGCCAAAAATATTCGGAATTATTGGCATCACCTTTTGTCATTCCTGCGGAAGCAGGAATCCAGGATTTTCTTTGTGAGATTTTTTCTGGATTCCCGCCTTCGCGGGAATGACAGGACTCATTGACCAGTGTTAGAGATAAATTCTTAGACTTCCACGTGTAAAATTATAATAAACACCGCTCCTTGTCAAATTGAGAGCTCTGAAAAACTACTTTTCGCTCTCTGATTACACGCCTGCCTGCCGGTAGGCAGGGATTTCAAAAAAATGATTCCACAGATTTTTCTTTATTTATCAATGCATTTCTAATCTGTGTAATCGGTCCCTAATCGATGTAATCAGAGATTTCTGGACTTTTTCAGAAATCTTAAATTTCAGAATTGACAAACCAGAGGGATTCCTTTATTTTAAACCCGATGTTTAAAAAGATTCCGATTCCACCTTCCTTCTCCCTGACTGAAAAAGGAGAGACCTATCTTCTCCTTCACAACGATTATAAGGATGCTCTTCTTCATCAGGGGATTGGAGATTTAGAAACTTTTTTTAAAAACCATCTTCTGACAACTATATATTTGAATGGCAGGACCCCTCACCCCTCGATACCTATTCTGGGCGGAATGAGGATCGTTTTCCGGAAATATTCCCATGGAGGCCTTCTGAGGGTTTTCAATCGATCCCTCTATCTCTTTGGAGCAAGGTCCTTTAAAGAACTTTCCTTGACTGAAGAGATTCGATCCTTGGGTATTCCAACGATCCAACCCATTGGGGCGATTCATCAAATCGTTTTCGGGGCATTCTACCGGGCTTATCTCCTCTCATTAGAGATTCCTCATGCTAAAAACCTGATCCAGTATTTTCAGGAAAATGGCTCTAAACTTTCTCGTGAAAGCCTCCTCCATAAGCGAAAGACGATCCGAGCCTCAGGTCTCCTCCTACGACAATTTCATCAGAGAGGTTTTTATCATAGAGATCTTCAGATTAAAAACCTCCTGGTTGCCGGAGATCAGGTTCTGATCATCGATTTTGACCGATCCTACCGTAAAAAGGTTCTTTCCGTCAGGGAAAGGGTGAAAAACCTTCTCCGCCTCAATCGTTCCGTTGAAAAGTGGAAACGCTTCGGTCTGACTATCACCCGGACAGACCGCTGGCGTTTTTTGATGGCTTATGCAGGGGGAGACCAGGAAATCCGAAAAGCGATACGAAAAGCCCTCCGCACCTTCTCCATGGGTCTCTTTTTCCATCGAACTGGCTGGGCCATTGAAGATATGGTTCGGAGTGAAGAGTTCGTAGTTCGGAGCAATTAAGTTTTGAGTTCTGGGGTTAGAGCTCAGAGTAAACCCCGTTAGAAATTCCAGCGGGGCATTAAACCCCGCCGGAATTATTCTGAAATGTAACCCACAACCCCGCTGTAGAGCAGCGGGGCATTATTTCTAACGGGGTAAATATTCTGACTACGAACTCCGAACTCCTTACTCCGAACTAATTTCTTTGAAGAAATTTCTGAGCGGTGGGACAAGAAGGTTAGCTTTATAAGAGTAGAAATGGTCTGCTCCCTGAATGAGGGTTAAAGATTTTGGTTCATCGAGTTGTTGATACCAGTCTTCCAATCGAAGGATAGGACACCATTCATCCTTATCTCCGACAACGATGAGTTTATTCTTCTTACATCCTTTCATAAAATTAAAATCGTATATTTCCAGTGGGGGAGAGATAGCCACCACCCCTTTGATACATTCATCCTTTACTGCAACAGGAATGCCTGTCCAGGCCCCGAAGGAGTATCCTAATAAGATGAGGGGAAGATCGGGTTCTTTCTGTTTCGAATGGAAGAATTCGATGGCCACCTCCACATCTTCCCTCTCTCCGATGCCTTCGCTATATGATCCTCCGCTATCTCCCACTCCTCTGAAGTTAAACCGGAGAGTGGAGAACCCTTCCTCATGGGCTGACTCAAGAGCCGTGGTGATGACACGGTTATGCATATCTCCGCCATATTGGGGATGAGGATGGCAGAGGATTACGCCCCCTTTAACAGAAAGGGCCTCGTTAATGCTCATGAGGCCCTCCAGTTGAACTCTTCCGGATAGGAAAAAGACCTTCTCTTCTTTCATCTTTTATGGGTTAAACTTCTTCTCCTCTCGTTTTCTTTTTCGGTTTTTTCTCTCCAGATTCAATCTGAGCATCAATCTTCTCCCCCACCCATTCCAAAAAACTTCTTAAAATCTCTAAAAACCGGACTTCAAATCGTGTGACATCTTCACGCTCTATCCGTTGATTGAGGTCTTTCAGCCAGCCATCCACTTTCGTTCTCAACTGTTTCATCACCTGGGTATAATGTGAATCCTGTTCACCCTTTCCCTCCCCTCCCCTATTCTGGGCCCATACCATCCCACTTTCGATCCTCTCCGGTTTTTCCTGCCCTAATCGGCCAGAGAGATGAAGGGGACTCAAAATTAAACCTAACAGAATGATCACGAGAAGGGGTAAAATATATTTGTTTCTTTTTCTCATAAAAACCTCTCTTTAAATGGAGAATAAGAGCAGATGGTGGGCGATGCGGGAGTTGAACCCACGGCCTTTGGTTCCGGAGACCAACGCTCTATCCAACTGAGCTAATCGCCCTTCTCAATAATTTCCGATATTTACGACCTTTGACTGTTTCTCTGTTTCGACCCCTGTTGTGAAAATTGATGTGACTTGATCCAGGATTTTGACCGCTTTTTTCTTATGCTCCGGTGTTGGATGTGAATATCTCATCGTCATTTTTATGTCTTTGTGACCCATTAGCTCTTGAATCGTTCTGAGGTCAACCCCTGCCATTCCTAAACGTAACCCGAAAGTGTGACGCAATCCGTGAAAAGTAAAATTTTCAATCCCTGCCCTTTCAAGGGCCGTCCACCATTCGGTTTTCACGTCAAGATAAGGCTTTCCGTTTTCCAAAAAGACATAATCGCCTTTAGAGACTTTTTTAGCACCTTCAAGGGTCTCTGTCAATCTCTGATTCATGGGAATTTTTCTTATCTCATCGTTCTTTGTTTTTTCAACCGTGATCACTCCATTTTTAAAATCCACATTCGACCATTTCAGATTGAGGATCTCTCCCTTTCGCATTCCCGTATGGAGGGCCGTCACTATGATTGCCTCCAGGTGCTTTGATTTGTGCTCGGTTCTTACCTCTTCCAATAACCTTGCCTCTTCCTCTTCTGCAAGAATGCGGTTTTTCTCCTTCGGCTCTATGAGAAATTTGACCTCTCTTACAGGATTGCTTTGAGCCTTCTTCCATTTGATAGCCATATTGAACATATGACGAAGGCAACCCAATTCCCGGTTGATCGTGGCCGGCCCCGCTCCCTCTTCCTTCCGGGTGAGCTTGTATTTTTCGACCATGAATGAACTTATCTCCGATAGTGCCTTGTCTCCAAAGAATCGGGAAAGATGTTTCAAAGAGCTTTCATCCCTCAAAGAGGATTTGGTTTTCGTTGATTCCGATCAGTCTCCAATCCGCTCCCCTTACTTCCGCATTAATAAAAATAGCAAGTCCGATAAGAATAACTCCCAATAATGGTTTCATTTGGTCATCCCCTTTTTTTAATCTCCTGATTCACCACCCTCACATCTCCCAAAACTCCTCTTTAGTGAATATCCCCTTCTCCACAAGCAGCCTGGTAAGGGCCTCCTGCTGGACCACCTAGGGCATGAGGAGTTCTTCAAATGAGACAAGTTGTTTGGGGTTAAGGGCGGTTGACATAGAACCTCCTTATTACTTCGCCTGCTTAGCCTCTTCAATGAAAATATCAACATACATGTTCTGTCTCTCAGTGTGTTCGAAATGCATACGGCGGAGAAAATAAATGGAAAACAAGATAGTGCATGCGATAAGGATGAGTTGAAAGCTATTAATAACAATAGTTTGGCTCTTATTGAAAAGTGCGTTCAAAAGAAGAATCAAAGAGGCAATTATTAATGCTATATAAGAATTGCCACAAGCTTCTTTAATAACAACAAGGCGCTCCAGGTCACCTTGTCCTACTTGAATGGTTTTCGATAACATTTCAAATCGTATCAATTTACGAAAGAAGTCCGAAAATGAAAGAGTTTTTGGAAAAATGCGGAACAATTTAACAGATTCTCCAAATGACTGGATCATAAACCCTCCGATCCAACTGATACCACCAGTTAAAACCCACATCCATCCGGACATTGATTTTAAGTACTCGTTAGTTTCACGCAGAGATGTTAAAGATATTGCGATTGACATAATCAGCAGAAAACCGGGCACAATTTTCCCAAAGAAATCTCTAAGAACAAATTGAGAATATAAAGCATTGAAAAGGTTTGAAAGATCAGACATGCTCAATTACCTCCTTTATTGAATGTAGACAATTATGGTTACCTCAATAGCCCTCTCTTAGATCTTTTTGCTTCCCTTTCATAACTCTGACCCCCTCCAGATGCTTGAACGGGTATTTAGTATAGGCAAACCCATATCCTTATTTGATGATCTCCGCATTTAAGAAAGTCCCGTCAGAAAGATAAACATAACCCAGGAGACGATCATATTTGTCTCTTCTCTGCCAATCGTATTCAAGACGGACTTGCTTGCCTTCAACCATCTTCTTGGTGAAAAGGTAGGCTTCTTTCCCGAACCGTTGGACAGGCTTTTGAGGATGCTTGGTTTCGGGAGTGTCCACTCCGATCAGCCGGACCCGTTCACCGTTAGCAAGTAGAAGGGTATCACCGTCAATGACCCGCTTGACCTTCACCCAATCCTGGACATTCAATAAAGCGGTAAGGCAGAGTATCAAAATAGGGATGGATAAAATTCGTATTGCTTTAAACATTTACTTCTTCCCCTTCTTTTCAAACCTCTCCCAATACTCATCAATCGCACGTCTTAAAATATATGAAAGCGGTGAGCCGGTTTTTCTTTTGAGGTGTCTTGAATATTCTGATTTGCTCTGATTTGAGTCAATCATACGAAAAGTATATCTTTTGTCAAGGTATTTACCTCAGAACTCTATTGGAATTGATTGGGAGGTTTTAAAAACAATCATTGAGAGTGAAAAATGTGGTAACGGTCACAGGGAAAAGGATAAAAGAATTAGGGCTCTAACAAGAGAGATTGGCTTCTCCCCGAAGGTTTCGGACTTCCAAAGGTTACCCACCAACAAAAAAGCCAACCCCAAAGGATTGGCTTGTGAATTCGGCTCTATGAACATATAAGTACTCTTAGCTTAAGCTCAAAACTTCTCTTAGCTTTTTCCCTATTTCGCCCATTAGCCTTGGACCTACCTGACCAAGATGACTTGAGGCAATGTTTTTAGACAATGTTGCAATTTTTGCAGTTCTAATCAAAGAAGCTTTCTTGAGCCCAGTTCTTAGAAACTCTGCGTCACCTTGATCCAGGAAAAGATCTGTAGGTTGAGGATTAACTGTTTGTGAAGAAATAAACATAAATATTGCATCCTCGCCACTTTTCGTGAAAGAGTCAGAAGAAATAATCAATGCTGGTCGTACCTTGCTTGATAATAGATTAGTAAAAGGATAATTTACTAAAACAATATCTCCTCTTTTCATCTTATCGGAGTCCCATCCGATTCCGTATAAATATCTTCTTCCTCATCATCCAAGAATGAAAAGGAACCGCTTCTGCTTGTCAGCATTAGCATTTCTTCATCATTTAATTCTTCTTTGATAGAAAGTTCTAAATCCGTAATAGTACCAGAAAATATTTTTGTATTAATCCATGCAGGGTCCGAAGAAACCGATTTCACATTTTTAAAGCCTTTTTGAAAAGTTGCTACCCCCTGTGGAAGAATAACCTTTCTATGGATGTTGATTGATTCTTCTGCTGTAGAGCCTAATGCCTCCATTATTTTTCTCCCTTTTTTGCTGCAATCTTTGCAATTTGCTCCCTAAGTTGTTCAAGATCCTTTATCCGACCATCCAACCAATTTATGAAACTTGTTGCTACCTTATCATTGAACACTAAAGATGCCTGAACGATTCTTACATATTCATATTTCTTCTCTTCTTCTTTTTTATCTCCAAGAGTTTTGTCTGGATTCATCAGACGTTTTTCAACATTTGGAATAGCCTGCCTTTCTGAATACAAAGCCATATGTATCATTCCATCTGGAGCAACCCCACCAAAGGCCCCGTTTACATGCAATTCCTTCAGGTCACTTGGAAAAATGTATTTGAACGAAACGGTTTCACCTTTAAGTTGACCCTTTTGATTTTTCATTTTACCCCCTGGATACATTATCCACTCTTTCAATATATTATATCAACCTAATTGTAAAGGAAGCAATTAAGATTTTGATTCATGGCTGTTGTGAAAATCGTTGTGACTCCAGCGTGAAAAACGGAGTGATGTTTCAATTTGATCACTTTTCCAATGATATTAAGTGGTTTATTTTAGTTTCAACATGTTAGAGCGTGGCCTCCGATCGACTCCGGAGACCAACGCTCTATCCAACTGAGCTAATCGCCCCAACAAACATTCAGGGAATAATGGAATTTTGGAATGCTGGAATATTGGCTCATTGAATTAAATATGTTTAAAACCCATCATTCCATCGTTCCATTGTTCCGGTTTCTGGTTTCTGTGTTTCTGTGTAAAACTATTTATCATAAATTTGGAGACCCTGTCAATTTTTTCTATTGACATTTTTTCTATTGACATCGGGTAGTTCAATTTTATAGGATGATGGACGTTTAACCTCCCCTCTTGAAAAGGATAAAAACATTTCCGTTAAATTAAAAGTCAACGACATCTGTTTGAACTTCGGTGGTGTCTCCGCTCTTTCAGGGGTCAGTTTCGAGGTGAAAGAGGTAGAGATGCTTGCCGTCATTGGGCCCAATGGCGCAGGTAAAACTAGTATTCTCAATTGTATCAATGGATTTTACCGACCTCAAAAAGGAGAATTGATCTTCGAAGGGCAGAACATATATCATCTTCCTCCCCACCGAATTGCACGCTTAGGCATTGGTCGAACCTTTCAGAACATTGAGCTCTTCACAGGGCTCTCGGTGTTGGATAATCTGATGGCGGCGAGACATATCCATTTAAAACGGGGTGCCTTGGCCGGTGCTTTGTACTTTGGCCCTGCTCGCAGAGAGGAGATTCGACACCGAGAAGTCGTTGAGGATATCATCGACCTTCTTGAAATGGAGCCATACCGAAAGAAAGCGGTCGGTCTCCTTCCTTATGGCGTGCGAAAGCGGGTGGAACTGGGAAGGGCTCTTGCCCTCGAACCCAGACTTCTTCTGCTTGATGAACCCATGGCTGGAATGAACCTCGAGGAGAAAGAGGATATGGCCCGTTTCATCATCGACATCCATGAACTCAAGCATATCCCCATCGTTTTAGTGGAACACGATATGGAGGTGGTGATGGATATTGCGGAGAGACTGGTCGTCCTCGACTTCGGAAAGAAGATCGCGGAAGGAAGTCCAGAGGAGATCAGACAAAACGCCCTGGTGATCCGGGCTTATCTGGGAGAGGAAGAATCTCCCGAAAGCGAAATCTATGTCTGAGGACACACTGCCGAAGCTGCTGAAAAAGAATGCTGAAAAATATGGTGATCGAAAGATTGCCATGAGGGTGAAAGATCGCGGCATCTGGCAGCGGTTTACCTGGAAAGATTATTATGAAAAGGTCAAATACTTTTCACTCGGCCTTCTTTCGCTCGGAATGGGGAGAGGAGATAAAGTTGCGATTCTGGGGGAGAATAAGCCTGAAATTTTCTGGGCTGAATTGGGGGTCCAGGCGGCTGGCGGCACAGCCGTCGACATTTATACAGACTGCACCCCCCCTGAAGTCAAATTCTTTGTGGAGGACTCGGATTCAAAATTTGTCGTGACCCATGATCAGGAACAGGTGGATAAACTCCTTCAGATCAAGGGAGACCTTCCCTTAGTTAAAAGAGTCATCTATTGGGATCCGAAAGGATTGTGGAATTATGATGATCCAATCCTGATTAGCTTTTCAGAGGTGCTCCAGCTCGGTCAATCCTATGAAAAGGATTATCCCGGTCTTTTCGAGGAAAATATTGAAAAAGGAAAAGGGGATGAAGTTGCGCTCCTCTCCTATACCTCCGGAACGACAGGCTTGCCCAAAGGAGCCATGATTCTAGAGAGGGGACTTGTTGCTATTGCCCAAGCCTGGCGTGATGTCGATCATTGGTCTGATCAGGATCGTTATGTCTCTTTTCTCCATCCTGCATGGATCACCGAGCAGGCGGTTGGGGTAGCTGGCCAACTGGTCTCAGGGATGGAGGTCAATTTTCCTGAAGAACCAGAAACCGTCCAGGATAATATCAGAGAGATCGGACCGACCATTCTCTTCTTCGCTCCCCGGTTATGGGAGAACATCAATCGAATGATTCAGGCGAAGATCACCGATACTTCTGTCTTGAGAAGGTGGATTTATCATATTCTCTTGCCCATTGGTTATAAAATGTCGGAATATCGTTTAGCCAAAAAAGGGGTAGGATTATTTTTGAGATTCATTCATCGCATTGCACATTGGGCCGTTTTTCGCCCCCTTAGGGATCGGGTGGGTCTTTCCCGGATTCGATGTGCTTATACTGCAGGAAGCGCAGTCAGTCCAGACATCCTCAACTATTTCCAGGCAATCGGTGTGAACATCAAGCAACTCTATGGCGGATCTGAGCAGGGATTGGTTACGATCCATCTGGATGGCGAGATCAAATATGAAACCTCCGGAACCCCCATGCCAGGTGTGGAGGTCCGTCTCTCACCCGAGGGAGAAATATTGGTCAAAGGCGATAACATCTTTTCAGGGTATTACAAAAATCTTGAAGCCACCCGCAAAAAGATTCGCGATAGCTGGTATTATACTGGCGATTTTGGATACATTGACGATGACCGGCATCTCGTCGTCATCGATCGCATGGAGGACCTCAAAGAATTAAAGGGAGGGCGAAAATTTTCACCTCAGTTTGCTGAAATCCGGTTGAGATTCTGTCCTTATATCAAGGACGCATTGGTAATCGGAGGCGAAGATAAAGATTTGGTTACAGCCATCATCAATATCGATCTTGATAATGTCAGCCGGTGGGCCGAAGCCAGGCGTATCCCCTACACCACCTTCACCGACCTCTCACAGAAACCCGAAGTGATCGAATTGATCAAAAAGGATATTCAACGGATTAATAAATTTCTTCCGGAGTGGTCCAGGATCCGTAAATTTGTTAACCTGTATAAGGAATTTGATGCTGATGAGGCCGAACTGACGCGAACCAGAAAATTGCGGAGAACGTTCGTTGAAAACCGTTATAGCGATTTAATCACAGCCCTCTATGGAAAAGATCGGGAGTATAATGTGGAAGCCTCCGTGACCTATCGGGATGGCCGAAAAGGAGTGATCAAAACATCGATCTACATCAATGAGATAGAGGAGACTCAGTGAAGGAATTTCTTCAACTTGCCATTCCTGGATTGATGGTTGGTAGTCTCTATGCCCTGGTGGCTGCCGCAATCGTCCTAGTCTATAAATCGACCCGTGTGGTCAGTTTAGCCCATGGCCAACTCTTGGCTTTTGGTGGGCTTTTCTTCTGGATCGGTCTCGTCGCCTTAAAGCTGCCCCTTCCTCTGAGTATCCTGATGGCATTGGTTTGTTCAATTCTTATGGGTTGGCTTGTTGAACGAATCACCCTGCGTCCCCTCATCGGGCAACCATTGATTTCTGCCTTCCTGATGACCTTCGCCGTCTTCATGGCTCTGGATGGAGTATTTCAACTCATCCTCAAGGGAGAATCAAAAACCTATGCCACTCTTTTATCATTCGGTGAGTTCGAAATAGTAGGGGTGCCCATCCGGGTTATGCAGTTGATCAGTTTTGGTTTGGTCCTGTTAGTTTTTCTCTCCTTGGCCCTCTTCTTTCGATTCACAAAAACAGGTCTGGGGATGCGAGCCACGGCTGAAGACCATCAGCTCTCCCAGAGCACGGGGATCAATGTCAGGACGATCTTCTCTCTCATCTGGATCATTTCTGCCATCGTCGCTTCAGTGGCAGGCATGGAGACAGCCTATGTGATGGATATTCATTTTCCCCTTCCCTACATCGGCATCAAGGGATTGATTGTTGCCCTCTTCGGCGGATTGGATTCACTTCCAGGCGCCCTTTTGGCAGGACTCATACTCGGTGTGCTCGAAAATTTGTTCGCAGGTTATCTCGATCCCCTGGTGGGGGGTGGCTTGAAGGATGTTGCGGCCTATGCATTGCTTCTCATTATTTTGCTGGTAAAACCCTATGGTCTTTTCGGGTTGAAGAGAATAGAAAGAGTGTAGCGGTAAATATCATTGAAAAATATAAAATGCAAAATGAAAAATGTAAAATGGCCTACTGTAGGCAGGGAAGAGGTATTCTTAAGAACTTTGCAATTTGCAATTTATAATTTGAAGTTTGCAATGAGGGTGTAGCATGAGGCCTTGCGGAACTTTTGATGAACGTTATAGCCAAGATATGGCGATTTTCAGGATCAAGAGGCATTGGGCGGTTTTGATCGGGGCATTAATCTTTCTCTACACCTTTCCTCTCTATGGATCCTACTATTTTATCAGTCTGCTCAACAGCCTCAGCATTACGGTCATTATCGTTCTTGGCCTTCAACTGGTCAGTGGTTACTGTGGCCAGATCTCCTTTGGGCAGGCGGCCTTCATGGCTGTGGGTGCTTATACTTCAGCCATTCTCACTGGAAAGCTTGGACTCTCCTTCTTTATTGCACTTCCCATTTCAGGGATTGTAGCAGGTTTGATCGGTTTGGGGAGTGGCGCTCCTTCCCTCCGGATTAAAGGTTTTTATCTGGCAATGGCTACAATCGCTATCCATTTTGTGGTGATGTGGTTGATCCCTCACCTCGATATCACAGGAAAGACTCAAGGCCTTCATCCCCCTGCACCTCAGATCGGGAGTTTTGCCTTCGACAGTGATGAAAGAATTTACTATATTATCATTACCGTGATGCTGGTGATGACCTATGGTGCCCGAAATATCGTCCGGACCCGGGTTGGCAGGGCTTTCGTGGCCATCCGTGATAATGATTTAGCGGCTGAGGTGATGGGAATTGAGCTCTATCGTTATAAGTTGCTTGCCTTCTTTCTCTCCTGCTTTTATGCAGGGATTGCTGGCTCTTTGTGGGCCCACTGGATTCAGATGGTTCACCCTGAACAATTCACCCTGCTCCATGCACTCAATTACATCGGTATGCTCATTGTGGGAGGAGGAGGGAGTATCCCGGGAGTCTTTTTCGGTGTCATTTTCCTTCGCCTTCTAGAAGAGGGAGTAATGTTTGCCGCACCGCTTCTGGCCTCTGCCTTCCCCTGGATAGGAATTCATCCGGCGGCTTCCATGAGCGTTTCAGTATTCGGTGTGGTCCTCATCCTTTTTTTGATCTTTGAGCCGAGGGGTCTCGCTCATCGGTGGGAAATCTTCAAGGCTTCTTATCGGCTCTACCCATTTTCACATTAATCCCCCCTCCCCTTTTCTGCCTATCGCAGGCAGGTAAAAAAGGGAGAGGGGTTGAAAAGGAGGTGAGGTGAAATATATTTAAAATAGATAAGAATTATTTCGTAAATATCCCCCTCCCGCCAAGGGAGGGGAGATTTCTAGGGAATTCTCTTTTTAAGAAAGGAGGCAATCAAGATGAGAAAGATCTTTTTGGGAGTCATTATTTTTACTTTCCTTTTTGTCATTGGGGTGATTCCGGGTCATGCCCAAAAGGAAGTGACCTATCTGAGTCTGGCTGATTACACGGCAGCGATTGCAGGCCTCAATGTCCCAGCGGATATGGGCTGTGAGGACTACATCAAAGACTTGAATGCCAGAGGCGGTGTGGACGGTGTAAAAGTGAAGTTTATCGGGGTGGACACCCGATATGATGTGGCCAGAGGGGTTTCTGCCTATAAAAGGTATCGTACGGAGCCCAAACTTTTGGTGGCCAATGCCATTGGCACTCCCATCGGCAAAGCGGTCGCACCCCTGGCGACAAAAGATAAAATAGTCACACTCGTCCCCGGAGATGGGGAATTTCAGGCTAATCTGGGTAGAATCTTTGTATGGGGGCCCACTTACCAGGATTCCCTTGCTGCCACTATTGACTGGATCCTTTCAGACTGGAAGAAGAAAGGAAAGACAGGAATGCCTAAATTGGGTTTCATCTCCTGGGATAATGCATATGGCAAGGAATTTCTCCGTGGCGGTAAAGAGTATGCAGAGAAGATGGGGGTGACTTTAGCTCCACCAGAGTTTTTTCCACCGGGCTCACTAGATCATACTGTTTATCTCGCCCGATTGGCAAAGGCAGAGGTCAATTATATCTTCGCGGGAGGAGTCGATCCAACACCGACCAATGTCATTCGCGATGCCCATAAATTGGGCTTGACCAAAACCATCCAGTTCATCTGTGACTATTGGGGACCCACCTCTCTCGGTGTCCGGCTTCATCCAGAAGCCCTGGAAGGGGTGGTTATCGTCTCTTATTATCTCCGTGGCGACGAGGCCAGAAAACATCCTCTGGCAAACCTTTGGACGAAGTATGGGCGGGGGAAATTGGAAGATATGAACGAGGTCTATACCATTGGGATGTCCTGGGCAATAACTTTTGAGGCGGCTCTGAAGATTGCTTTAAAACAGGTGGGCTATAAGAAGCTGGATGGGGAAGCTATCTTTCAGGCCTACCAAAAACTCACCGGTGTGGAGAGGAACGGACTTCAAGGACCCTGTGCTTATAGTCCGACCTCTCGAAGGGGAAGTTTAGAGGTTCGATTTTATCAGGTTCAGGCAGGAAAGATTGTTTCCATATCTGGTTGGATAAAGGCTCCTGACGCCGTATCCCTTCACAAATTTTAAAAAGAAGAGAGCTCTGAAAAACTGCTCTACGCTCTCTTGATTACACAGATTTAAAAAAATGATTAGGCAGATTTATTCTATTCCCAATGCATTTCATATCTGTGTAATCGTTTCGTATTCTTTGTAATCAGGGATTTTTAAACTTTTTAAAAATCTCAAGAAAGGGGAAAAAAAACGATGAACTCTTTCAAGAAGATTATTCTGATTCTCAGCCTTTTAATGTTCCTTTTGCCTTTCATGGCTTGCAGCACTCTGTTTCCACCTCCGAAGCCAAAAGTCACGGTTGCAGTCACCCCTGAAAAAGTGGAGCTGAAATTTCCGGATATTATGAGAGTTCCCATCGTCTTCACGGGAACCGGATGGGTTCCCAAAGAGATGGTGGTGATCGATATGGTTCTACCTCCGGGGGTCGAGATGAAAGGGGTGAAACCTGGAGAGGATGTGGGAATCGCTTTTGGGCAGGCAGATGAGGCAGGCAATTTCAAAGCAGAGGTTCCTCCCACTGCAAAATTAAACACCATTTTTCGAGTGGGATGGACTCCCATTTTTGCACCGGACCCAAGGACGCTCAATCCCATTCCTCCAGGAGTTTATACGTTAAAGGCTTCCGGTGTTGACTCCGGAGGGGTGACAACAACAACGCTGGAATTTATAGCACCGGTTAAAAAGTAAAAATCCAAACGTAAAGCGTTAGGTGCTAGACGTGAGGTGTTAACACCTTACTCTTCACCCTTAACGCTTGACGGATTATTGTTTTGAATATGATTGAGGGAGACAAGTGCTTCGTCTCAACAACATTGAGGTCATCTACAGTAATGTGATCCTGGTCCTGAAAGGGGTCTCCCTTGAAGTGCCTGACGGAAAGATCATCTCATTATTGGGCGCCAATGGGGCGGGGAAGACAACGACCCTCAAGGCCATTTCAGGAGTCCTCTATACGGAATTGGGGAAGGTCACAGACGGAAGCATTGAGTTTGATGGGGCGAGGATTGATGGGAAAGCCCCTGAAGAGATCGTTCAGATGGGAATTGTCCAGGTGATGGAGGGTCGCCGCCTGTTTGAACATCTCACCGTGGAAGAGAACCTTTGGGTGGGAGCCTATGTTAGAAACGATAAAGTGGGGATCATAAAAGACCTTGATTTGGTCTACCACTACTTCCCAAGGCTAAAAGACCTCAAAAGACAGGTGAGCGGCTATCTCTCCGGTGGAGAGAGACAGATGCTGGTCATGGGTCGTGCATTGATGTCCCATCCAAAGGTGATGCTTCTCGATGAGCCCTCTCTCGGGCTCAGCCCATTTCTCGTCAGAGATATTTTCGAAGTCATCAAAAAAATCAATCGGGAGGAAAAAACATCGATTCTCCTGGTAGAACAGAATGCAAAGATCGCTCTCTCCACTTCGGACTATGGTTACATTATGGAGAACGGAAGGGTCGTCCTGGATGGCCCCTCTCCCAAACTGAAGGAGAACGAGGATATTAAAGAATTCTACCTCGGACTGAGCCAGGTAGGAAAACGAAAAAGCTTTCGGGAAGTGAAACACTACCGGAGAAGGAAAAGATGGTTGTCCTGATCGCCATGAGGAGGTAAAAAATGAAAAATATTTTAAGAGGTTTGATATTATTGGCAACTCTATTTTTTCTCATCCGGTTTTCAACGGCCTGTTCTCCTAAAAAAGTGAGCATGGACCCCCCGAAATCTTATAAGTCCTACCTCACAAGCGTCAACCCGGATTTCATAGTGGAACCGGATAAAGCGTATCAATGGCACCGATATAAGGATAAGGGAGGCCCTACTCATTCAGGGGATACGTCCTGGCAAAGATTCATGACCTTTTTGGAAAAGGAATTTAAAAAGTATGGTGTGGTTGATATCATCAGAAATAAGTGGACTTATGATCGCTGGTATACCTCGGAGTGGCCGGAGGATAAGAATTGGACGCTTATCTCTGACGGGACCCAGGTCAAGGTCGCTCACTACGGCGCTTATTCAGGCTCAACAGGGCCCGATGGCATTACCGCGGAACTGATCTATTACAACCCCGCTTCCCCTCCAGCATCCATTAAAGGGAAAATTGCTGTTTTTACCACAGCGCCCCACCCGAACCCTCCATTGGATAAGGGATACCAAACGTGGTTTACCATCAATGATTACGAATATCTCTCCGATCCTGAAACATTTCCTCCCATGCATACAAAGATCCCTGTCAATGAAATCGTAAGTTTTGACATCTGGTGGCAACTCCGTCAGACCATCAGGATGATTGATGCTTTAAAGAAAGGCCAGGCTGCTGGAGGGATCATCATCTTCGATGGTTCATACGACCGGATTGCCGGGCTGTATACCTTTCCTGTGCCGGTTCTCTATAATGCACCTACCCTCTTGCTTGATCGGGTCGCAGGCAAGAAGGTCTTGGAAGATGCCAAGAATGGGAGAAAAGCAACCTTGAAATTACTGGCAAAGATAGAAAAGACAGAGACCTACCAACTGATCGGATATTTGCCTGGAAAGAATTACGGTAAACCATCTGACGAAAAGATTGTTCTGACTACGCACACCGATGGTCCGGGGATCTCACAAGACAATGGAGCCTTCGGGATTTTAGGGATTGTGGCCTATTTCTCTCACATTCCCCAAGCGGAGAGGCCGAAGACATTGATGATCTTCTTGGACAATCGGCATTACATGCCGGGGATGGAGAAGGGATTTGAAAAGGAAGACTGGTTTGCGAAATATCCGGATTCGAAAAAGTCGATTGTCGCCCTCATCGGGACAGAACATCTGGGCCAGATCGAATATAAGGAAGATGGAAACGCATTCCTGCCCACAGGAAAGGTTGAGCCTTCTTTCCTGTGGACTCGAAATAATCCGTTGCTCATAAAGATGGCGATCAAGGCGGTAAAAGATAATAAATGGCCCAGGGTCATGGTTCAATGTGTCGAGAAGCCAGGGATTCATGGCGGGCCGCAGGGGGTATGGTACGGGATGGGAAAAATTGCCTTGGATTGGAACATCCCGGGGTTTGCCACAATGGGAAGCCAGGGAGCCTATTGGGCGACCACCGCCCGGATCAATAAATTTGATAAAAAGTTATTTTATACTCAAGTGGCAACGATGGTCCAACTCACAGGTGAATTGATGCAGGCAGATCTTCGTTAAATCTGACCACTGCTCGGTGCTCCTTCTCCCCACTGGGGAGAGGGAGGAGATTTGGTTCCTTCTGTCCACCCCTCTCCGAGCCAGAGGCTCTATGAGCCAGCGGCCACCCTCGCCCTCCCCCATCAAAGGGAGAGGGATCAGATGATCAAACCGGCTCCAAGACAATTGTGATTTTGCCGTCGGGAAGGGTAAAGGGCGAGGCCTTCATTTTCATCCCGACTTTGATCTTTTTAATATCCATTTTGGGTATCCAGCCCATGACCGGCAACCGCTTCTCCACCTCCAGGATCCCAATCGGACAGGGTTCAAATTGAATGCTCGAAAAGGGCATCAGCGGCTGTCGAACTGCAAAATGCTCCGGTGGAACATGAATCTTTGTAAAGGTGACCAGTTTCCCCTCCGTCTTAATTTCTTTCCACTCCATGTCGCTTCCCATGCAGGATGGACAGTCAGCCTGCGGAGGATAGTACTGCTTTCCGCACTTCTTGCAGAGGGTGGACATGATCCTTCCCCCTGCCAAATCATCCGCAAACCGGTTCACCTTTGTCTGGTTGATGAAAAGAGAAAAATTTTTAAACTCCATTCTATTCCCTCCTGAAAATATGAATGAATGACACCTGTCCGGATCCGCCCACATTGTGAGTCAGGCCGATCTCCGCATTCTTCACCTGCCTCTGGTCCGCTTCTCCTCTTAACTGTTTCGTAATTTCGATAGCCATGGAAACGCCCGTAGCTCCGAGAGGATGACCCTTTGACTTCAATCCGCCATCGACATTGACCGGAATTCGGCCTCCCACATAGGTCTCCTTCGCCTCAATCAACTTCCCTCCCTCTCCCTTCTCACAGAACCCGAGGTCTTCATAAGCCACCACTTCCGCAATGGTAAAACAGTCGTGGACCGTTGCAACATCAATATCCGAAGGCCCTACCCCAGCCATTTTGTAAGCTATTCTGGCCGCTTCGCGGGTGGCCCCAAGAGAGGTCAATGATTTCCTGTCGCCGAGCCTCATCGCATCTGTTCCGCAACCCAGGCCGGCAACCCAGACCGGTTTCTTTGAAATCGACTTTGCCTTTTCTTCCGAAGCAAGGAGGATGGCGGCTGCTCCATCGGTAATCAGACTGCAATCATAAAGCTTGAGCGGATAGGCGACAGTAAAGGAGGTAACCGCCTTTTCCAGCGTGATCTCCTTTTGCATCTGGGCATAGGGGTTGAGGCTTCCGTAATAATGGTTCTTGACCGCTACCCTGGCCAGCTGCTCTTCCGTCGTTCCATACTTGGCCATATGGGCATTGGCGATCATGGCGTAGTAACCCGGAAAGGTCGTTCCGAAGGGATACTCCCAGGTCGCATCGCCTGCACGGCCCATGATCTCCGTGGCCGTGCTCGTAGGAATCTCTGTCATCTTCTCTACACCGACCACTAAAACGACATCCGCCAGGCCGGAGGCGATATTCATCCACCCTGTTCTTAAGGCAGCACTCCCGGTGGCACAGGCGGCTTCAACTCGAAAATTGGGTTTGGGATGAAAACCGATATAGTCATGGACCTGGGCAGAGGGCTGAATACCGAACGAGAATTCATCCCCAGCCACACCGGTGACCATGCTGTCCACTTCTTTTAAAGTTATCCCGGAGTCATCCAGACAGGCCTTCACCGCCTCGAAGACAAGTTCTCTGAGGGAAGCATCTGACCTCACCCCGAACTTTCCGTGTCCGATTCCAACGATGGCCACCTTTCGCATCTTGAAACCTCCTTGTTTTCATTGAACTTATTTGCTCTTTCCGATCAAATAGCTCGCAATCGTATTTTTCTGGATCTCTCTCGTCCCCTCATAGATCTCTGTGATTTTTGCATCTCGGTAGAACCGCTCCACCTCATATTCCGTAATATAACCATATCCTCCTAACATTTGAATCGCTTCGTCTGCAACCTCCACCGCCACCCGAGCTGCAAACATCTTGGCCATCGATGTGAGTTTGGGATCAATCCTCCCCTGGTCGAAGTTCCATCCGGCCTTGTAAACCAACAATCGGGCAACCTCTATCTTTGTCGCCATATCCGCAAGTTTATGTTGGGTCACCTGAAAATCCACCAATTTTTGCCCAAACTGAGTTCTCTTTTTGACATAATCCAAAGCCCGATCAAAGGCCCCCTGGGCGATGCCAAGGCCTTGGGCTCCTACCAAGACACGGCTTTCATCAAAGAACTCGAGAACGTTATAAAATCCTCGATTGAGTTCTCCTATGAGATTTTCTTTGGGCACCCTTACATTGTTGAATGACATCTCTGTTGTAGGGCTCATCTTGATCCCCATCTTTTCTCCCACATCTGAGATATCAAATCCCTCTCTGCCTGTCTCTACGAGGATGGTGGATTGTCCTCGATAAGTCGGCTTAGCATTAGGATCGGTCTGACAAAGGACGATGGCGAATTTTGCAATCGTCCCATTGGTGATGAACATCTTTGTGCCATTAACGACGAACCCTCCATCCTCCAACATGGCAGTGGTGAACATCTGGGTAATATCGCTCCCGTGATCTGGCTCTGTAAAAGCACCCGAGGAGATGATTTCACCCTTGGTTAAAGGAATCAAATATTTCTTTTTCTGTTCTTCATTGCCGAAACGCAAGATAATCTCCGAAGAAAAATTGCAAACGCTGAGAGCAATCCCGATACTGGAGTCTTGACGACAGAATTCCTCCATGACCAAACCATTCTCAAGGATTCCATAGCCTTGGCCACCATAAGCTTCTGGATAATGCATCCCAATAAACCCAAGCTTACAGGTCTTCTTATGAATCTCCATTGGAAAAGCATGGGTTCTCGACAACTCCAAAGCAAGCTCCTTATCAAACTCCCCTTTTGCAAACTCGAAAGCTGCCCGCTTGACCTCCTTCTGTTCCTCCGAAAGTTCAAAATCCATCACACACCTCCCGTTTTTTGAAATCCAGAACGAAACCTCTCCTCTGCGAAGAGGGCTGCTCCGAGGGCCCCCACAATTTGGGGCTCTGTTGGTATCTTAGCGTCCAATTCCATCCTTTTTTCCAATCGGCGCACCACCCCAATATTCTTAGCGATCCCTCCGGTGATGATAAAATCCTTTTCAATTCCCACTCGCATGATCAGTGATAGGACTCGACGAACAATGGCCTCGTGGATGCCCCCCAGGACATCATTCTTGGGCACCCCCTTCCGGACCAATGAGAGCACCTCCGAGCGAGCAAAAACAGCACATGCTGAGCTGATCCCTACTTCCTGCTTTGCCTCCAAAGATCTCGGCCCAATCTCTTCGAGTCTCATCTCCAAGACTTCAGCAATGATCTCCAGATACCTTCCTGTTCCGGCAGCACACTTCTCATTCATGGCGAAGTCTACGACATTTCCTTGTTCATCACATCGAATGGCCTTGCAGTCCTGGCCTCCCATATCCAGGATGGTCCTCGTTGAAGGAAAGAGCCAATGAGCACCTCGTGCATGGCACGAGATCTCTGTGACGTTTTCTCTGGCAAAGGGAACATTCACTCTGCCATAGCCCGTTGCAACCGTGTAGGCCATGTCCTCGAGTTGAAGAGCCCCTTGATTCAGCGCAACCTCCATGGCTTTATAAGCTGCGTTCGTACTATCCCCTCCAGTGGGAAGAACGCTATAAGCAACTACCTTTCCATCGTCCATGATCACTGTGTCAGCGCTCAAGGAACCAACATCTACCCCAGCAAAAAACATCTCTCTCCCTCCCTACATCATTAAAGAAATAAAGTCCTCAATCCGACTCCTCACTTGGTCATCGGCATAGTTTCTCTCATCGATGTTATCCCCCTCAAGGATAAGGGTCGGAATTCCGAACTCCTCAAAAAGGGCATCCTTGACCGCTCTCTGCCCGCCTCCATATTGGCGACATCCAAAGTGAGAAAAGGCGATGACGCCATTGATCCGGTAGTCTTGGACGAATCGTCGTGCCAGCTGGATGCGGTTCTCCACAACACCATTGAGGAATCCGGAGATCATCTTCTCTCCTATTCCTCTCAAGGGATTCCCAGGATCAATCCATCCATGGGTCAGGTAGTCAAAGTCAGATTTCACGAGAACCCCGCCGTAATCCTCAACATAATTGAGAAGCCGTAAGTGATACCATGCTGCAGGTCCGAGCCATAGAATTCGATATCGCTCATTTGGGATGGCTCCTTCCTCTTTCCGAACTCGCTCTCCCACCTCAGCAAGCACCTTCTCGTAAAATTGCACCGTCTGTTCGGTCCCAGGCAACTGAAAGAGTGGATAGGCGAGGCCCATCTCATCTGCCACAGTCATGGGGCAGGGAACGGCCTTCCGCAAATCATTGATCTTGGCCCAAAGATCATTAGCCCGATTGGCCAATCCCACCACTTTTCCAAGCCTCTCACTGGTTAGTGATACTCCAGTCTCCTTCTCCAAAAAGGAGACAAGTTCTTTTAACTGCTCCTCGACATAGTCGAACTGATGGGCCTCTCCAGCGCCCTCCGTGCAGTTGAATGGGATATCCAGATAGTAGTAAGGGATACCGAGACGATTCACCAAGGCGATGAAACTCTTACTTGAACTGTCGCATGGGGTCGCCGTGGCTAAGACCAGGTCTGGCTTCGGAATCATCAAACCATCGGGTTCCAAACCGTAACCGATCAAGGCCCGATGATAAGAGCAACTGTCTCTTGAAAAACCCAGATTCTCCGCCATTTCCAGGTACCTCGTCACCTGATGTCTCCCTGCCATGACGATGGAGTACTGTTCCAAAAAAATTGGGGCAAGACCGAAGGCGTGGAGAAGTTCATTCGGTCCAAGACCGACAGTCCAGACCACTTTCTTACCAGCCTGTTTTGCTTCCTTGCACCAGGCATAGTACTGTTTCACCATCGGCCAGATCTCTTTCGAAAGGTTGACCGTCTTTTTTGATGTTTGGAAGTTCATCTATTCACTCCTGCCGCCACCAGAGCACAACCGACAGCCCCTATGATCTGAGGTTCCTCCGGGAGAAAAATAGAAAGCCCGATTCGCTCTTCAAGGGCCTTTACCACACCTGAGTTTTTGGCGACTCCTCCTGTCAACCCCACATCCACTTCAACTCCAATCTTATCTAAAAGTCCCATAATCCTCTGAGCCACAGATTGATGGATTCCCGCGGCAATGTCAGATTTTGGAACTTTCTGGTGAATATGAGAAACGATCTCTGATTCGGCGAAAACCGCACACATACTGCTGATGGCCACCGGCTCTTTCGATAGGGATGCCAATTTCCCTATATCAGCCAGAGGAACCTCCAAGACCTTTGCCATAGTCTCTAAAAAAATCCCTGTTCCTGATGCACATTTATCATTGACCGCAAAGTCAACCACCTTTCCCCGTCCATCGAATCGGATGGCCCGACTTGTCTCAGCGCCAATGTCGATAAAGGTCTTCCCTGTTGGTAAGAACCATCGACTCCCTTTAGCCTGACAGATCATATCTGGAACCTGCTGTTGGGAAAAGTGGACCGTTTCTTTTCCATAGCCTGTCGAGGCAATCCGATGAATCTCTTTAATTGAAAGCTGCGCCTTTTCAAGGGCTTCTTGCAAGACCTTCTGGGCGGCCACAGCCCCTTCTTCTCCTGTCGTCAGGATTGCCCAAGAGAGGATCGTTCCATCCTTCGTCACAACGGCCTTTGCCGTTAAAGCCCCAATATCGATCCCTACACTGATCATGTGAACTATCTCTCCTATCCCTTGGGCTTTGCGTTCTCCTCTCCCCACTCCGTTGCACTTTGGACGGCAGCCCAATTGAGAAAAAGCGCATTCCCCTTCCATAGAATACGTTCGGATCTCCTACCCCGAACTTTTGGAATTATATTTCTATACCTTGCCGTGCTGGGACCCCTTTATGATAATAGTGTTTCCTTTCCACCATTTCTGTTACCAAATCGGCTTTTTCCAAGATTTCTGGTTTCGCATTTCTGCCGGTGAGGATGAGTTCTACGGTCTCCGGTTTGGAATCAATGAGCTGGAGAAGATTGGATAAAGGAATCAGGCCATAATCGATGGCCACATTAATCTCATCAAGAATGACGATGTCATATTCTCTGTCTTCGATCACTTTTCTTGCTAGCAACAATCCCTCTTGGGCAAGTTTCAAATCGATAGGATCCAGGCCTGATTTTGAGACGAAGGTATCTCGCCCTACCTTTTCTATGGTGAGGTTTGGAGAGAGCTTTCGGGCAGATTGAAGTTCGCCGTAATTAATACCCCCTTTCATGAATTGGATGACTAATACCTTTAACCCTTGGCCGACCGCCCTGAGGGCAAGCCCTAAGGCAGCAGTCGTTTTCCCCTTCCCATTTCCTGTATAAACCTGGATAAGGCCGCGTTCCATGATTATAATCTTTTCTTAATGGAGATCATTTCCAAAAAGGCCTGAATCCGGGTCTTCAATTGACCATATCCGGTGGAGGCGTACTCCGATTCCAATTCCAATACTGCGATTCCTAAGGACTTCAACCTTTCTCGGAAGGGTGGTGCATCATAGTGATAATTGTCACAGAACTTGAGTTTGTATAGAATGACTCCGTCCGCATCAAATTCCTTGACCATGGACAACAGATGATCTAATCGGCTCCTATGGGAATGGATACACGCACAGGGAGTCTTTTCGAGGTATCGTCGACTCAGTGCCTCCCATGGACTCCCCCCAAGTGCTACCTCATCCCAGAAGTAACGGGTTCCTATGCAGAGGTCGTCTGCTACTATTCTGCATCCCCCTTTCTCGATCTCCTGAATGAGATCAGGATTATCCAGGATGCTTCCCGAGATGACAATTCTTGGTTTCTCATCCGCACCCTTTTCTCTCTTCTTGATCTCATCAATCCATTCTTTCAATAAAATATTATGTTCTGTTTTTGGCATGATCATGCCCAATTTCATGATTTGAAGGATTTCAGAACCAGAAATATCAGGACCTGATCTCTTCCTGAGAGAATAGAGAGATTTAAGGAGTCTCCGATTCTCATTATAAATCTCAATGGCCTGGGCAAGGGAATCGTCAGTTATCTCATGACCAGTCAATTCTTCAAGAGCCCTCCTCAACTTTAAGATCTCTTTTGAGAAGTAGTCGTAAGACATGGAAGAGATACGGTGGGGATAATCCATCATATAGACAAAGGGAATGGAAATATATCTCTTCCATGCATCGTGGAGTTTACAAATGCCATCACAGGTATGAGGAAATATGATGCCATCGAGATAAGAATATCTCCTTTTAAGCCCCTGATCCAAGCAACTTCGGACGAAAGGACAGATATTGCTCTGAAGATAGGCATTGGCGAGAGATGTCGTCTCTCCGGGATTTCCCATGATCCGTATGGGAAGAGCGGAGGCTGCAAAGATGACTTCCTCCGGGATATTCGCACAGAGATATCCTATTACCTTCCCGCCTTGGGCCTTCCATCGATTGGCCCACTGTTCAGGCTGCCTTAATGCCTCCTTCAATCGTTCCACTCTTTTCATCGCCAAATCTCCAATCCCATCGAAAATCCTTCATGGACAACCTTCATCACATTTTGGGGTTGGGTGTCGGTTTTGCCGAGATTTCGATCAGTCAAGAGGGGATGGGTTCCAAAGGTTAGTCCCTTTCAAGAATCACTGCCATTCCTTGTCCACCACCGCCACAGAGTGTAGCCAGGCCCTTTTTCAAACCCCTTCTTCTCATCTCATAAATGAGGGTAATCACGATCCTGAGCCCAGTCATACCCACGGGATGACCAAGGGCGATCCCACTTCCATTCACATTGGCGATCTCCCGATCCCACCCCAAGAGCTTTTCGCAGGTGAGGTATTGAGCAGCAAAGGCCTCATTACATTCGATCAACTCAATGTCTTTAAGGGTCAAACCTGCTTTTTGCAGTGCGATCTCGGTTGCTGGAATAGGCGCATATCCCATATATCGGGGATCAACCCCGACAACAGCATAACCCGGCATCCGAAGTTTGGCCAATGGTTCAAGACCCAGTTTCTCGGCCTTCTTTCTCGACATGAGGATGGCAGCACAGGCACCATCATTGATCCCTGAGGCATTTCCTACTGTCACTGTCCCATCCTTTTTGAAGACAGGTTCAAGCCTGGCCAGATCCTCCATGGTGAGCCCATCCCTCGGGTGTTCATCAGTATCAAAGATTTTTGGGGGTCCCTTTTTCTGTGGGATGGGGACTGGAACAATCTCCTCCTTAAACCTCCCTTCTTTAATCGCCTTCACGGCACGATGCTGGCTGGTCAGGGCTAATTCATCCTGTTCCTGCCTAGTGATATTATATTTTTCAGCTAAGTTCTCTCCAGTAGAGCCCATGATCATGGGCTTCCCTAAGATTCCACTTCCGGCATACAGGGCATCCCATAAGGCATCGGTCATCTCTCCGTGGCGAAGTCTTGCACCCCATCGAACAGTCTTGAGCGTAAAAGGAGTATTGCTCATACTTTCCGTTCCTCCGACCAGAATTATCTCAGCATCTCCCAAAAGGATCTGCTGAGCCCCATAGACCAAAGCCTGCATGGAAGAAGTACACTGGCGATGAATGGTCACTCCAGGAATGGTATCGGGAAGCCCAGCCAACTGGGCAGCGATCCGGCCTACAGTGATCTCGTCGGTGTTCTGGATGCAGCAACCAAAGATCGAATCCTCAATCTGATCTTTGGGAAGATGGATCCTTTCGATCGCCTCCTCGATGGTAATGGCAGCCAGCTGCGTAGCCCTGAAATCCTTCAGTAATCCCCCAAAGTCTCCAATAGGAGTACGAGCACCTGAAACAATAACAACTTCTTGACCATTCTTTTTTTTCTCTCTTCCCATTCTTCACCTTCCTTTATAAACTGGTTTCCGTTTCTCAAAGAAAGAAGAAAATCCTTCTTTCATATCTTCTGTTTCTGCGGTCTTCTCAACGGCTTCTAACTCTAAGGGAAGGATTCCATCAATTTCCTTCCTTAAACTTTGATTGAGACAGCGTTTAATCATGGCCAAAGCCAATGGACCTTTTTGGGCAAGCTCTTGGCCGAAGATTATGGATCTCTTCAAAAGCTCTTCATCTTTACATACTTTATGAACAAGCCCCATCTTCAAAGCCTCATGACTGTTGAATGTATTTCCAGAAAAAGCAATCTCTATGGCCACTCCACGGCTGAACATTCGAGCCAGAAGTTGGGTGGATCCCCCTAAAAGAGGAATCCCAAGGTTGACTTCGGGGAGACCCATTCTTCCTCCCTCCTCAGCAATGAAACGAAAGTCAGAGGCCAAGGCGATCACCATTCCTCCTCCAAGGGCAGGTCCATTGATGGCTGCAATAACGGGTTTTGGAAGATTCAACAATTTACCAAAACCATGATTCAACTCCATTTCATATCGGGTCCACGCTTTAAGATCCATCTGAGAGGCCATCTTCAGATCGAGACCCGCACAAAATACTTTAAGTCGGCTTGTGAGGACGATAGCTCTTATCTCTGATGCTCCAGAAATCGAGTCAGACATCTTCGCTAATTCTTGTAAGAACTCAACATCTAATGAATTGACAGGGGGGCGACCCATATAGACGATCCCACAAGCATCTCTCTTTTCTAAAGTGAAATATCTACCCAGTTCCCAGCTATTCTCCACTAATCAACCCCCCTATCTTTAGGGATGAACATTCTCTCATTTAAAAGGTTCGCCTTTGAAAGCATTCAGGAGATGGATGAGATTGACTAACACCAATTGTGTGTTGAAAATATCGTCTCTATCTCTTTTCGAAAGCGGGACTTAGAAATAAGTTTTACTTCAGCCAGATGGATGCTCTTTTCTACCTCCTCCATATTCGAGTCGGAAAAAGAATCTAGACCCTTGCTTGGGCATGGCTTTTAACCATATCAATAAATCTTGTTAGATCGCTCCCTGGCCCAAAGACACCTTTGACTCCCATCTTGAGTAACTCTGGCCCATCCACGTCAGGGATTAAACCTCCGACGACAACGATGACATCCTTCATATCATTTTGTTCCATCAATTTCAGTAACCGAGGTACATTTTCAAAATATCCTCCACTGAAAAAGCTTAAACCAATGACATCAGCGTCTTCTTGCTTTGCCGCCATGACGACATCCTCCGGAACTCCATAAATAATATAGATAACCTCAACACCCGCATCTCTTAACATCGTGATGAGTGTTTTTCCTCCCCGATCATGCCCTTCCAGCATATGCTTTGCTACTAATACCCTTGCCTTTCTATTGGATGCCATAGTCATTACCCCCTATTCCTTTTTTAGTATGATGTGAGTGGGCTATAATTAGGTCCCCATTTAAAGACTTTTCTCAGCGTCTTTGAGATTTCTCCACAAGTCGCCTTTGCCTTGGCTGCTTCGATGGCTGCTGGCATGACCACCCCATAATCACCTTTGTCTAACCTTTCTGCCGCCGAAACCAGATTGCTCAAAGCCTTTTCTGTCTTAGCTTGGTCGCGGTTCGATTTATATTTCTTGATTCGTTCAATGGCCACGCGTGCTACCTCTGGATCGACACGGAATGGTCTGACCTCCTCTTCTTTCTCCACACTGAACTTGTTCCAGCCGATCACCACCCTTTCTCCACTATCCACCTGGCGGCGCCATCTCACAGCATTCTCGCGACAATGGGAAATAAGCCATCCACCCTTCAGAGCTTTCATGAAGCCACCCATATCGTCAATCTGCTTAAGAACCTTTTTACCTTCTTCTTCGATCGTGTTGGTCAGCGATTCTACATAGTAAGAGCCAGCCAGTGGATCGGTCACTTTGGTGATCCCCGTCTCTTCCAAAATGACCTGCTGAATTCTCAGCGATAGAATGGCTGCCTCCTCGGTGGGAATGCCAATCGGTTCATCATATCCCGGCAATTCCATGGCTGTCGTTCCAGAGAACACCGCCCCTAAGGCATGAAGTGTTGTCCGAATGAGATTCACCAAGGGTTGTTGTTTCGAGAGTTCGTAACAGGAAGTATGCGTATGAACCCTGAGATGCATCGAGGATGTTTTTTTACACCCATATTTTTCACGGGCGATTCTGGCCCACAATCTCCTCCAGGCTCGAAACATGCAGATGTATTCAAAAAAATCATTGCAATTTGCGATTTGGAATCCCATTCCCGGCATGAAGGCATCTGGTTCCATCCCTGCCTTGACACAAGAATCGGCCACGGCGATGGCGGTCGCAATACCAAAGGCCATCTGTTGCACCGCATTAGCACCCATCTCTGAAAAAGCATGGCATTCGAAATTGGTGTGGTTCCAATCGGGCATTTCTCGGGAGCAAAACTGAATCAGGTCTGTCGCCAGTTTCAGCCCACCCTCAGGCTCCCATAACATGCTTGGAAGCCACCAGGCCGTGAACTGCCAGTTCATCGTGTTGCCGCGTAGCTTATTTCTGGGAACTCCTTTTTGATCAGCGTAAGCAATGAAATGGGCAAAAATGGGAAGGGTATCCCCATTGATCATGACAACATTCGTCTTGGTTAAATCCAAATCATGGAGCATTCGCTCAAAATCCTCATCCGTCACACAACTCACCCCATCTTTGCCAATATAGCCTATCGCTTCGGGGTCATCCGGATCAATACCCGCATAGGAGGGTAAATCCCATACCAGATTGTATGCCCGGCCGCCAAAGTATCCCTTCATTCCTGCTTTGGCGAGTGCATCCATCCTCTCCCTGGTATGTTCGGGTAACCCATATCCATGGGTCTGTTGGTTGATCCATGGCTGGAACTGATAATGAATGGCATAGTTATCTCTCATGTAAGGATAAATCCCCGGTAATCCAATATCTTTTTCATAATCAATATGCTCCGAGTCCAATGGAGTGTAGACGGGTTTAATGGGTATCCCTGAATTGGTGGTCGAACCAAAATCTTTCCCGGGATAACGTTTTTCACATATCCCCTGCCATTCCTGCGCAAGCTTTTTTGCCTCTTCTAACGTTTTTTTGTCAAACATCTTTATCCTCCTCCTTGCTTTGCTCGTTTTTGTAAGGTAAACATGTGTAAGGCTTTCGATTGTGCCAGTATTTCATCTCTTTGGGAGGAAGTTTGGGGATACTGAATAGATCTCTTCTATCTTGATCACCCCCACACTTCGGATATCCACATGGATCATCTCCTTCACCTTTTTGCCCACTTTTTCGAAGAGGGGACCATTAGTTTGAAATCCCTCGAATCTTCCCTTGGCCTGATACCCGTTAAGAGGAGAGGCTGTAAATGCCAGAGCAGCCACCCGATTCCCTGGCTTCAAGTTGCTCTCGGTCTTTCCCCCTGAAATCTCAGCATAGATCAATGTCTTCTCATCAATTGCACTCAATGAGCCCTTGGGAACGACATTGAGCAATCCCAAAGAGTCGATCGTCGCCACGACCTTAGACGCTCCGGCACTGTTGAAAAGGTTCATGGCTTCAACAGATAGTTTTTCCATAATCCACCTCCTTTTATTCTCTATCTTCCCTTAAATACTGGTTTCCTCTTTTCCATAAAGGCCTGAGCCGCTTCTCGAAAATCCTCAGTGAGATAACAGATGGAGTTCAAATCTGCCTCATATTCGAAAGCGGCATCAAGGTCCCGTAGAAAATCTCCCTTGAAGGATCTCTTTACCAATTGAACAGCAATGGGTGCTAAGTTTGAGATCTTCTTTGCCAGCTCTAAAGTGACAGGTCCCAGTTGATCTTCAGGGACAGCCCGATTGATCAGCCCGATCCTCTCTGCCTCTTTTCCATTGATTCGGTCTCCTGTCATTGCCAATTCCAACCCTTTCCCTACCCCTACAAGATGTGGAAGGAAATGCTTTGCCCCCAGTTCAGGAATGATTCCGATCTTGATAAACTCCATGCCCAAAAGGGTATTTTCTGTTGCAATACGGATATCGCAAAGGAGAGCCAAGCTGAGCCCGGCTCCAAGGGCAAACCCATGAATAGATGCGATGACAGGTTTTTCGATGTAAGCAATACTTCCGAGCTTTCTCTGCACATCGTAGACAAAACTTCTCACTTCTGAGGCAGTCATTTTAGAAATGACTTGAAGAAAGGATATATCTCCCCCTGAGCAGAAAGCTCTTCCCTCACCCGAAAGGACAACGGCCTTCACTTCTTCATCCCGATTTACCTCTTCGACGATTTGGTTTAATTCTTCAGCCATTTTGAGGCTAAGCGAATTTAAAGATTCGGGACGGTTTAACTTGATATGTAGGATGGAGCCTGCTTTGTTTAGTAGGATTGTCTCATAGTTCATGCCTTTCTCCCTTTTCCTTTCATGGCGACGACACCCCATTGGGGTATGTAGAAGTTGGATAAAATGAAACTGGAAATCTGAAAAAGACTTATCTCCCTCTTTGGCAACTTTTCCAAAAGCGGTTGAAGCTCCCTGCTACCCCGAAGCAACTTCCATACCCCCTTTTCTACCTCTTCAGTTAATATCGGTACAATTTCGTGATAATCCTGATTCTCCCTCTTTTCCTGCAGTTTTTCATGGCTGACCAGAAATTGCCGGTGGGATCGAATGGCCTCCCAGAGTGGGCTAAGATCGCGAATATTGATTGCGGTGGCGACGGTCTTCAAGATCGGGGGAATCCAAGCTTCCTGTTCACCCATCCCTCCAACTTTGCTTATCTCCTGGAGCACCCGTGATGCCAATTAACCATGCTTTGCCGGTATGTGGAAAGATGCGTTCCATGAGTTCGATGGTCTCTTGGGTTCCTCTCTCATTCTCCAGCAAGGTGATGATTCTGGCTGCGGCTGCATGTTCCCCATTCAGGAGCCGGTCAACCAACTCTTCAATACACTTCGTCTTACCACCCTGTTCTAACAATTGACTGCCCTCGCTGTTCCAATAACCTCAGACCCAGTATCATTTAACAGGCTGCTGAAAAAGCTCACTTTGTCACCCTGAACTTGGCTCAAGCTCATAACTCATTAATTTTACGACCTGCCTGCCGCAGGCAGGGATGATGAAACAAGTTCAGCATGAAATATTAGGTCTTCTTTGAGTTTTTTAAGCATCCCCTTAATTTTTAATTCAATTTATAAAATTGAGTGAACGTTCGTTTGTATAAAATTGACAAAAAAATATTAAATCCCCCTGCTCAACCCTTTCCCGTAACCTCATCCTTAGCCTGAATACCGTGGAGAAAAAAATCAATTAGATAATCCTTATAGTTCGCAAGCTGATAAGCCTTCAGATTCCACCTTTTAAGGGCCCATCCAGAGGTGAGCAGACTAATAAATACTCCGGTCAACAACGGCTCCTTTACTTTGAAATATCCTTTATTTCCCCTTTTGATGATATCGATGAAAATATCATTTGTGAAAATCTCCAATTTGAAGATGTTGATCAAATCCCTTTTTTTCATATATTTCGATTCCTGGTATAGGAAGAGAACATAATCTTGAAATAGATCGACGGTATCCATATAGGCGCCCAAAGCCAATCGAAGTTCTTGGAGAGGATCCTTAGCTCCCTTAGTCTCTTCCTTAATCCTCTTCTCTAATTCATTGATGTACTGCTCATAAAAAAAATATAAGATATCCTCTTTATTTTTAATGTAATCATAAAGTGAACCGATGCTGACCCCCGAAATCTTGGCAATCTCCTTCACCGAAGTCCGATGATATCCCTTTTTTGAGAACAGCTTCCCAGCAGCCTTACAAATCTGTAAACGGCGTTTCTCTACCAGGTCCTTGTTCTTGATTTCCGATTGCTTGATATGAACTGGAATTTTCAATTTATACTACCCAATACTTGTTAGCAATCTATTATATATATCGAATGACCTATTCCGTCAATAAAAAAATTGGTTTCTTTTCCAGTCATCAAAGGTTCTCGTAACGGCTTCTCGTCATGACACCGAACGACTCTAAAGGCGGAAGGACCAGGGGCTGGCTTTTTAAACATCTTTGTTCGCTATTTGTTTTCTTCTCCTTCGTAGTTCCTTTCAAACATAGACGTTTTCCAGACACTTCTGCCTAAAGATTCCGGTGGCACAAGCTCGATCTCGGGCATGACGCCACAGGTCATCTGAATTTTCGCCTCTACTTCCCTTTTCAAGTTCGTCAGATCCTTCTTCTCTATCCCTGGTCCATGTTCCACTTTCATCCTCATTGGGGGATTGATTTCGGGTGGCTTTTCGAAGAGGACAATTCGCATAGCCCCTGTCAGCCTCGGTGAAAATGAACTGATCACCTGCCTTAGGCTTATAGGAAATACCCTCTTACCTTCTACAATAAGCATATCTTCAACTCTGCCTACCATCTTAAATCGGAAGCCTGGACCTGGATAGCCACATGGGCAAGGTTTTGTAAAAAGTTGAATCACGTCTCCGGTTGCATACTTGATAAAGGACAAACCTTCGCGATCTAATGCCGTCAAGACGGTTTCACCGATAGCACCCTCTTCTACTTTCATGGGTTCTTGGGTCACCGGATCGACAATGTCCTCGGCATGGATGCTAAATTCAGGAGCCACTTCGTGCATCCCTTGGTATTCCTCCTCGAGACAAGAGGCGGCGCAGGCCTCTCCGTATAATGCCCACCACACATACCATTTACCACCGAAGTCTTCTTCAATCCTCCTTCTTATTGCTGGCATTTCAATCCCTGGTTCGCCGCTGAGCAACAACTTTCTAATCCCCAAATCTCTTATTTCCTTTCCTATGACCTTTGGTGATATCTCAATGAGTGACTGTACAAAGGAAGGAGAACCGAACAGGGCGGTGGGCTTTGTTAACATTGCAAATTGCAATGCCCTTTCCGGCCCAGCCTCAGCACCCACCTCCAAAGGAACAATCCCCATCCGGAGGAGGACTCCACTCCACAAGCCTCCGCTGCTGTGTATCCCTCCTAATGCGGGAAAACAATTGAGGACTCTATCCCCTGGCCTCAAAGAGGCTAACCAATAGACCCTGGCAAGGCATTCCTTGAATCTTTCATAGTCGCGCTTCGTATAGGAATAACCAAAGGTAGGCGTGCCAGTCGTCCCAGAAGTCGTTCTGACAATCATCACCTTCTGTGGAGGAACCAAACAATGCATCCCAAAGGAATATCCCGTCTTTTCCCTTGATTCGGCCTCACTTGCTCTCTCATCCTCCTTGGTCATGAAAATAGGTAACTTCCTAAAATCTTCCCAAGTTCTAATATCTTCTGGTTTGGCTCCTATCTCATTGAACTTTCGTTTATAAAATATCGACCTCCGATAACTGCGCTTTAACTGTCTCCTTAACTTTTCAAGCCTAATCCTCTCCATTTCCTCCCGTGGCATTGTCTCTGCTTTTTCATCCCAAACGCTTTGTGGCATGGGATCCTCCATCCTGTTTATACATTTCCTCAGGAAATCGGCCCCTACTCATAGGTTCTATTATCTACAACCCATTCGTATTTCTCCGGGAAAACCCCCTGAGGGAGGAACTCCACCTTATCCACTGTGAGTTTACATACTTCCTTCATGTTCTTCTTAAGGACTTGAGATACCTGTTCTTTATCCACGTCCCCCTGGACCAGTTCGACTTTAAAAGTCATATCATCCCTATAGTTCGCCCCATGAGAGACAACAATCTGATATTTGGCAATCTGCGGAATCTTCGAGACCACCTCGTTCACTTGATAATGATGGCAGAACATGGTCCTTATTTTAATGGCGTCACCGATTTTGCCCACCACCCCAAGGATGCGAGGTGAAGTTCTACCACAGGCGCAGGGTTCATCTGTATATAAGGAAAGGTCCGGGGTACCGAGTCTCAGTATGGGCTGATAAGTATCGAGGAGAGTGACCACGATTTGCCCGACTTCACCTGGACCGACCTGCTTCCCTGTTTCAGGATTGACGATTTCGATGATGACATTATGAGGAACATGCATGCCATTTTTCGCCGGACACTCGTAGGCGAGCCCTCCGGTCTCATTCGTACTGTAAAGACCCCGGACATCAATTCCATATACCTTTTCGTAAATCTCTCTGAGCGACGCAGATATCCTTTCCGTGGTAAATAGACAAAGCCTTAGGAAAAAATCTTTGGGAAAATTATAACCTAACTCTTTTGCCTTATTGGCAATGTCATAAAGGAAGGTAGGCGTTCCAAAATAGACCGTGACCCCGTTATCAATCATCGTCTTCACCTGAAGTTCAAGGTTTCCAGGTCCTGACGGTATCGTTACCGCCCCCACTGAATTGACTGCCTCGCTGCACATTTGCCCGGCTCCCACCCAATGGAAGCTCAGAGTGACGATGGCAATATCTCCTCTTCTCACCCCCAACCCGTACATGGTCTCAGCCCAGCGCTCCCAATATTTTTTTGCTGAACCTAAATTCGGAAGTGGCACGGCAACATTGGCTGGACCTGCATGGATAAACATCCGTCCAAGTTCATGGAGAGGTATTCCTAAAAATCCACCAAAAGGGGGAGCCTTCTTTTGGTAACCGATGAGATGATCTCTCATGGTGATGGGAATCTTCTCCAAATCCTGAGTGGTGCGAATTTGAGAAGGCTTCACACCAGCATTGTCCATAATCTCTTTCATCGCTGGAGAATGGTCATAAGCATACTGAGCTATCCACTTCAATTTCGTGTTGAGGTAGGAGGCTCTTTGTTTCGCCGTCATCGTCTCGTTCGCTTGATGATAAAAACTGCCTTCCGACATTCTTCTCCCCTCTCACACTTCCTTAAAATTCATTGCCTCTCATCAGAGTAGAATAATGGGGCGGTTGCTTTCCCTCGGTCTCCAAAGATTCAACTCCCATGTTGATGTTTTTCCTGGATAACACGACTCAATTTATTTCTTTTTTAAGTATTTTTTTTCCACACCAAAAAAATCATACCACCCACCCTTTGAACCTGGTTTCAGTTGTGGATTGCCAAGATAACCTGCCTTGAATACCTTGCGTGCCAAGGCAGGAATCTGGTAGCGTTCACCCAGAGTTTCATAAAGGTAGCACTGGGCGTGGTAGTAGGCATCAAAAGAAGCTGTTTCATCGAGTAGCTCAAATACGCCCATGGGCCACCGACTGCCCGTTTTACACATTTCGTCAATCTCTGAAATGCCCACAATGCCCAGTTCGACCAAACGGATGGCCTCGGTAATATAGGTGTTAATAAATCGGGTCATAAAAAAACCCGGAGAATCCTTAACGGCGATCGGACTTTTACCGATTTTGACCAAAAAATCTATGATGAACTTGAAAGTATCATCACTGGTCAATTCGCTTCGTCCAACCTCCACCAGCTTCATTACATTCGATGGGAAGAACCAGTGAGTTCCCACCAGATTCTTTTCTCTCTTTTTTAACGAGCCTGCCAGTTCACTAATTAAAATGGCAGAGGTTCCTGTGGCGATGACACAATGTTCAGGTGCATATTTTTCAAACTCTTGTAAACAATTCATCTTGATATCTATCTCTTCTGGTAAGGATTCGAAGACCAGATCGGTATCCTTTAGCCCCAGGGCATAGTCGGTCGTGACGCTCACCCGGGATAGCATCTCATTAGCTTGTTCCTGTGTGATTTTGTCGCGTTCAACTGCCTTGTTTAACCCGAACGGCCCATCTTTAATCAGATTCAGACCGTGTTGACAGGACTCATTTCTCCGGGATAACAATGTTACGTGATAGCTCCCCCCCTGAATACAGGCCAAAATGATACCATGGCCCATGGAGCCGCCGCCTCCAATGACGGTTATTTTTTTCACATCCTCCGCTTTCATACTCTTAAATCCTCCTCCATCTAACGAGTACCCTCTCATATTTAAAAAGGGAGCCCTCTCTTTCTTCCAAATCGAAAAACTGAAGAAAGTGAAACGGGTGAGAAGGAATCATCATCATCTCACCATCCCCTTGAACACCTTCCACGTCATCCCTACTTTAAGGGTGTTATTTATAAGCCATGCCATTCATCCCCCAGGCTTTTAAGCCTGGGGGATGAATGGCATCCTTTCGGAGCGAAGCGGAGGCCTTTTCCGGAATGTCTGTCATGGCCGGAGGTCATGACAGGTATGCCAGAGGCCTGAAACCCTGGGCTTTAGCCCAGGGAGTGATTCATTTCCATTCAGCAGTAAATGTCGTTGAACTCGAACCCTTTTCACTATCTACAAAAGCGGCTCCATCGAGATTCCACACAGCCTTATCTTCAGTGATCGCCTTGCTGATGCCACCGAAGACCTCAGCTCCCTTCTGTAAGTTAATGACCGCTCCCGCGAGAAGAAGATTGACCGGTCCCGTCTTCGGATTCAGAAAATAGGTCTTCCTCACCTGCGCTTCCTTTTTAGCAGGAATATAGATACCCTCGGGAATGGCCAAAGTTCCTAATCGGATCTTTTCGATGCTGACCGTCCATTCCAGCTGAGTCACATTAATTAGAAATGGATTTGGATTGGATATTTCAAATAACATCTCAACAATAATCGCTTCTGAACCTGTAAAGATTTTGGATAGTTCCACTAACTTTACGCTGACGGGTTGAATTTCCGTAGTTCCTTTCATACTACCGGTCATCGTCTGACAGCTCACAGATAATAGGAGCACTCCCATGGTTAATATCATCATCAGTTTACGCATTTTTCCCTCCTCCTTTCTTATCACTTTTCAATGAATTTTTTCTTTACCCCATCCACCTTTTACGCCTCTTGTAATGTTTTATCTCGCGATAGCTTTTCTTGGTTCCCACCTCACTGAGTCCTAGGTAGAACTCTTTGATGTCCTCATTATTCTTAAGCGCCTCACTCGGTCCATCTAAGACAATTCTGCCATCTTCCATCACATAGCCATAGCTAGCAATATCGAGGGCAGCCATTGCATTCTGCTCCACCAACAAAATAGCCCTCTTCTCTTCAAGGTTGATATTTTTTATGATCTCAAAGATTTCATCGACCAGGAGAGGGGCGAGCCCCAGAGAGGCCTCATCAATGAGCATGATCTTGGGTTGTGACATCAAGCCTCGTCCAATGACCAACATTTGCTGCTCCCCACCAGAAAGATAACCACTCGTTCTGTTCTGAAGCGAGCTAAGTCTTGGAAAATAGGCATAAACCTTATCTAAGTCTTTCTTGACCTGACTCCTATTGTGGCGAAGATAGGCACCGGTCATCAAATTTTCTTCGGTTGTGAGGTGCTCAAAAATAGCGCGGCCTTCCATCACCTGAACAATCCCTTTTTTGACGATATCTTGGGGATTCTTATTATGTATCCGCTCCCCTTCAAAAAAGATCGCGCCATCCGTAACCTTTCCCAGCTCAGTGGAGAGTAAACCTGATATGGCTTTGAGCGTCGTACTCTTGCCAGCACCATTTGCACCCAGAAGAGCAACAATCTTTCCTTCGGGCACTTTCAGGCTCACTCCCTTAAGGACTAAAATCACTCCACTATAGCGAACTTCAATGTTTAAGATATCTAGCACGTTGCTACTCCTCTAAGATCTGAATTGGAAAGCTCCCCACTCAAATACCTAAAAAATTTTCAAACGGATGACTCCTATTTAGGATTCATATTAGGTGCCTCTGTCCAACCTGTTACAGGCACCAGTTTGCCTTTCTGCCATTGAATAAGCCTTACTTTATTATGGCTATGCCTGTTCGGTGCAAAACTAGTCGGAGCTGTCCAAGCATCGAAATCTTTTAGGCTCTCCAGCGCCTCTGATAAGGCATCAGAGTTCAACTTTTCCCAACCAACCTTCTGAATCGCCCGTTTGTATGCCTCAAGAATTGTCATCGTTCCAGATGTCATTTGAGGATAACCATAAGCCATATCCTCCGTTTTTCGGTTATTCTCTTTAAAGATCTTCATCCAAGGGGCATTTGGGTCTTCATCAAATGTGGCATAGGAATGGGTACTGAGAAAGCCTTCTGCATCATCTCCAGCCAGCCGCTTCAGAAATACATCACCCGTCGGACAAGAACCAGCATATTTGATCTTATCCTTAAAACCAAGGCGTGCGAGATCCTTGCATACGGTTGCTGTTTGAGGAGCTAACCAGCTCGAATATATCCAGTCAGCACCTTCCTTGTTCAAGGATAATAGCTGAGTGCTGACATCTACCGGAGCGGTTGGGGCAAATTGGAAGGGCTTGATGAGATCGACTTTCTTCTGGGCGGCATAGGCCATTGTTACATCACTCTCGAAACCTCTACCAAAGGCTGTATCCCAGGTGAGAATCCCTACTTTCGGATTCCTCTTCATCTTGGCATAATCCCAATTCTTAGAAACATAATCGATAAAAAAACCAAACTGGTCGGGGTAGGAGACCATATTACCGAAAACGTACTTCCCTACGGGATAGGTGACCTTTGCGCTCGCACCCCAGCTAAAAAGCACGATCTTAGACTCCTCAAAAAGGTGTCTAAGGGCTTCCGCTTCTCCGGTCTGGGCTATTACGATCAATAGGGGCTTAGGTTTTGAATCCCTCAAGCGACGAAATATAGAAGTTGCCCGAGCAAGGACACCACCGCTATCTGACCATTTGAGCTCATATTTAGCACCGGGAATCAAATTATTCTTTTCCCAATATTTCAGCACATCACGATGGGCTGCCAGACCAGGAGTGGTTATGCCTCCATAAGGGCCTGAATAGTCACCCATGGCATAGATTGTGATGACCTTGTCCGCTGCCTGTGCTGGTTCAAATATCACCAGGGCTGTTAAGATTAAGAGGATACTTAGAAGAATATTAAAAACCCCAACCATACTCTTTTCCTTCATCTTTTTTTTGTCCATTTTAAACCTCCCTCCTTTAAAATTTATGAATTATTTTTAAAAATGAGCCGCACCTCCTTTCTAAAATGAGTTTTTAGTCTGAAAATGGGTGAAGGCGCCATGAGGCCAAGAAAACCCTCCAGGCATGGTTGATCCCCCTCGGCTCAAAGATGAGGAAGAGGACCATTGAAAGGCCGAAGGTTAACGCTCCCAATCCTACAAAGATATAAATTCCATACCCCCCTGCTAAACCTTCAGGCAGAAGCCCTTCTAAAACCGGTGCAATAAAGGTGACAAAGTGCTCAAGAACCCTGATAAAAGTGGTACCAAAAATAGCTCCCATAATACTCCCCAAGCCACCGATGACAATCATCCCTAAGTACCATACGGAGTCCATCAAGGTGAAATGTTCTGGATTCAGTGCCCGCTGCCAATGCCCCCAGAGGGCCCCAGCCACCCCTGCATAGACGGAGCAGATAAAAAAAGCGATCAGTTTATATTTAAAGATGTTAATACCTAATACTTCGGCTGCAAGGTCATTGTCTCTTATCGCTACAAGAGCTCGTCCAACACGGGTGCGTGTAATATTTTTGGCAAAATAAACCATGATAATGGTGACCGAAATGAAGAGATAATATATAGAGGTTTCTGTATCGCAACGAATGCCAAATATATCTGGGGGGGGTACAGTAAGCCCTGGATAGACCCCACCGGTGATATCAGGCCTTACCCAGATGATGAGCCATGGAATGATAAAAGAAGCAGCCAACGTAGCCATGGCTAAATAGAACCCCTTCAATCGAAGGGAGGGAATACCGAATATCAAACCAGCTAAACCTGCGGCTAAACCGGCACAAGGGAGAGCCAATAAAAAGGGAAACCCGGCAAGGGTGACCAGCAATCCAGAAGTATAAGCTCCCACCGCCATAAAAGCCGATTGCCCTAAAGAGATCTGGCCAGCATAACCAACGAGAATCATGAGGCCAATCGTACTGATAGAAGTCACGGCAATTTGATTGATGAGTGAGATAAATTGGGATCCAGTTAACATTGGCAGAAAGAGAAGGAGAACGAGAAATAGAGCAAAGATGACCTTATGGACACGAGTTCTGAAGATGGCCGAACACTGAGTATACCGAACATCATAAGTTCCGAAAAGTTTCATCGTTTATACCCTTTCTATTCGAATTAATCCGAAAATACCATAAGGTTTGATAAATAAAACAAAGAGCAAAATGACATAAGGGGTGATATCGATCAAAGAAGGATGAATTAATCCCCCTGCCCATGCTTCGATCAAACCGATTGCAAGCCCCCCTATTACTGCACCGGGGAGCGACTCCAATCCGCCCACGATGACGGCTGGAAAAGCCTTCAATCCAATCATAGAAACCGTAGGGCTGATCCCACCTCCAATCGCACCGAGCAAAATGGCTGCCAAACCGGCCGTCATACAAGAGATGGCCCAGGTCATGGCAAAGACCCCCCTCACATTGATCCCTGTGCTTTGGGCATACTGATGGTTTTCAGCGGTGGCCCTCATTCCAAGACCCAGTTTCGTCTTCTTGAAAAAGATGGCAAAGAGAATAAAGGCCAACATCGAGACAATGAAGGCAACAAGATGGGTCTGGCTCACTCCTACCTCGCCCAGCTTGAACTGTCCGGCTGGAATAAACTCTGGCAAATGGCGTATGGTCGATTGCCAACCGATGGTGCCGTACCCTCTGAGTACCCAAGCCAGTCCAAGGGTCATCATAATGGTAGATAGAATGGGCTGTCCGATGAGTGGACGAAGGGTTAACCTTTCTACAACCAGTCCCATGAAAAAAGCTATGATAATTCCACAAATCAATCCTAAAGCGATCCCAAACATACTCATAAAAGTCGTCGTCATCAGGCCGCTGATGATGAGCACTTCACCCTGGGCAAAATTGAAAACTCGCGTCGCCTTATAAATAAGAACGATGCCCAAGGCGATCAGGGCATATAAACTTCCCGTCAGAAGACCCGTTACCGTTAATTGTAAGAAAAATGTCATTTCTGTCTCTCCGTTTTGATTTTATATGGGCTAAACTTCCGGCACCTTCTTGATGCTGACAGCAGTCTTAATTACCCCTGTCCTTCCGTCTCGGTAAGTCACAGGGGCATCAATGACAATTTGGTCCGTATCACTATAGATGGCATTGATCAGGTTGGCATAACGCTCTTCGACAAAGGATCTTCTTATCTTCCTACTTCTTGTCAGTTCAGCTTCATCCGCATCGAATTCCTTATGAAGATTGACAAACTTCTT
>Ga0214473_10000345_pt1 | contig 65076 bp, 56 predicted proteins | sample RVTome_7_FD_203509 | JGI IMG/M metagenome (GOLD analysis project Ga0214473, IMG submission 203509) | Soil microbial communities from uranium-contaminated site in the Upper Colorado River Basin, Wyoming, United States - RVT98D197 | ecosystem: Environmental > Terrestrial > Soil > Contaminated >...
CCTCATCACGGCCATCAACAGCTACATCGCTGCCCACAACCAGAACCCCCGTGTTTTCATCTGGACCGCCTCCGTCCAAACCATCATGACCAAAATATCCAAATGTAAAGAAACGTTAGACGCAGGACACTAGGTAAGCCAGATCGGCTATGTTGATTTCGCCTGACCCGTCACAGTCTCCGGCTTCCATTACCGGTGGCGGTGGCCCCTCGTTAAACATGTACTCTACCAGGTACACCAAGTCGGAAACATCGATAATCTGTCCACCATCATTATTCACGTCTCCGCAAAGGTAGACATGGACCATGGGTGACAAGATGTCAGCATTGCATACATCTCGGACTACAACAGGGAGAGATTCGAAGAACACCGAATGCGGCGAGGTACCGGTCACCGAATCATTGACCGCAGGTGTGTCGCACCAATGGGGCCAACTCAAGTAGCTGACCTCGTGCATGGAATCGTCCGCGTCGCTGATCTGAGGATAGTACGCAAAGTAGGTGAGGCGGGCATGATGGACCGTGTCTCCTGGTGAGTCTATCTCAGGAGCGACATTGGAAAAGTCAATGACGATGTCTACTATCTGGGAATCGGCCAGCGTCCCATCGCCGGCAATCACCAATACCGTGGTATCGACCCCTTTCTTTGGGTATTGGCGAACCTCAAGCGTGACAGGGTCGAAACAGCCCAGTGGCAGAGATACAACCGCCTTGTCGCGCATTCCGCTGGGCAGGAGAAATGCGATCAAGGCGCGGTCGCGTCGATCTATCTCTGTCTCTATCCGAATCGAATCGACAAGCCTTTTGACGTAATCCAAAGTTGGGTGCTTTTTCGGTCGAGTCGAACTTAGGGTCTGCACCGTTTTCTTGTCCAAGGACAGGTAGGAAATCGCCTCAGGCGTCAACCGTGTCTTGTAGCCCATCCGGGTGGAAAGCCACTGGAAAAACGTACAAAGGCGTCGCAGACAATGATGGCGACTGTTAGCCGAAAGAGGCTTTTCTCGGCCTGCCGGGTTCTCCAAATGCTTTTTGAAGTCCATTGCTTTCTTCACGGTGAAGCGACCGAAATCTTCGAAACCGAAAAACTCCTCCCAGCGACTCAGGGCTCGCTCCACCGCAGCAACGGTAGCTTCTGCGAAACTCTTGGCCTCCCGAAGCCATCAGTGTTGTAACTGTAACATGCGGGCCAATATCATCGGCTTTGCACCACTGATCACACCAAGGTTTTAGTTCCTTGCATGACCCAGAACCCCGGCGTGATGGACCTACTTCAAAAGCCATACCTTCTTCCACTCGATGCGGCTATCCGTGATACTCTACGTATCAGCCGGAGATTCCCGTAATCCCATCGACTTAGGTTCGATATACATGAATCAACCGCCCATTCGGAAGATCGCGCCGGAGGCAAGGTCACCTGGCGCTGCAAACAGAAAGATGCGGCGCCCTCAAAAAATATGTATATTGCGAGGGTAATAGACGGAAAAGACGGCCGGAATGGATCAAGGACTGAGCAACAAGGACCTGGAGTTCTTCAAGGTGATACTAAGCTCCATCGCCGATGGAGTTTTCACCGTCGATAGTAACCGCATCATTACCAGCTTTAACCCGGCCGCCGAGAAGATCACCAGTATACCCGCGTCGCAGGCGGTAGGAAAACGCTGCGCCGACGTGTTCCACTCGGACATCTGCGAAAACTGTTTGCTTGACCGCACCCTCAAAACCGGCGTGGAGGCGATCGACCGTCCGGTCAATATCATCAACAGTCGCGGCGAGAAGATCCCCATCACGATATCGACAGCCGTATTGCGCGACGATCACGGCAACATCCTCGGCGCCGTGGAGACCTTTCGCGACCTATCGGCGATCGAGCATTTGCGCAAGGAGCTGGACGGCCGGTACTCGATCGAGGACATCGTTTCCAAAAGCCCGGAAATCCACAAGCTTTTCGCCATCCTTCCCGATATCGCCGAAAGCGAGAGCACGGTGCTGATCCAGGGTCCTTCCGGCTCCGGCAAGGAGTTGTTCGCCCACGCCCTTCACAGCCTCAGCCCGCGCAGGGAGAAAAGCCTGGTGGTGATCAACTGCGGCACATTGCCGCACGAGTTGTTTGAGTCGGAACTGTTCGGCTATGTCAAAGGGGCTTTCACTGATGCCCATCACAACAAGGCCGGCAAGGTGGCCGGGGCCGACGGGGGTACTGTCTTCTTCGACGAAATCGGCGATCTGCCGCTCTCGACCCAGGTGAAACTGCTGCGTCTGCTGCAACAGCGCGAGTACGAGCCGGTCGGCGGCACTACCCCGGTTCACGCCGATATAAGAATCATCGCCGCCACCAACCGGGACTTGAAGAAGCTGGTGGCCCAGGGGAAGTTTCGCGACGACCTGTATTTCCGGCTGGCCGTCGTCAAGCTGGAACTGCCTCCGCTGGGCCGGCGGCGCGAGGACGTTCCCTACTTGGTCGACCATTTCATCAGAAAGTTCAACGCCCGCAAGGGCCGCCGCATAATCAGCGTCAGTCCCGAGGTGATGAGCGTCCTGATGCACCACGATTTTCCCGGCAACGTACGCGAACTGGAGAACATCGTTGAATACGCCTTCGTGGTTTGCCATAACAGCATTATCCAATTGCGCCACCTGCCCATTGAACTACTGACTCCGGCCAAGGATTCACCGAGGCCGCCGGTTCCCGACGAAACGCCGCTGACCAGGGCGGTCGATGAGTACAACACCATTCTCGCCAACCTGCGTCGACACAACGGCAACGTCACCCTAGCGGCCCGCGAATTGGGTATCCACCGGACCACCCTCTGGCGCAAGATGAAGCGCTACCAGATCGAGCCCAAGGGCTAGGTCAACCTATATGAAGCCAACCGTCCCGTTGCGGTCCCCGCAGCCTGCTGTTGCAATGCAACACTAAACGTTGCGCGCTGCGCATCACTCGCCTATCTGACCAAATATCAATCTGTTTGTACCGCACAGGCTTGCAGCGCTACTCCTTATGGGCACCCCGATTGCAACATCAGAGCGGCAGAGGATGAAATGAAAGTAGCCATACCGACACTCAGTTCTTTGATCGCCCCCTGCTTTGAGGCCGCTACAACTTTCTTCATTGCCACGGTCTCGGACCAGACGATCCAGGACGCACGGACCCTGACGTGCGAGGGAAGCAACGGCTTTCGTCGGGTGAGGCTGATGAGGCTCCATGACGTCGACACGCTTGTTTGCAACGGTATCAAGAATCACTATCGGGACATGCTGACGGCATCTGGTCTATGTGTAATATGCCGGATCAGCGTCACTGTCGACCAGGCTATACGCGATCTCATAGACGGTCGTCTGGCGGAGTCGCGCAACGCCGTCGATCAGAGCGAGGTTGCCTGCGCCATGCCTCATTGTCAGTTGCTCGAATGGGCCAAAGAACTATTCATTCAGAACGGTTACAGTGTTTCCTCAGGTCCCGGAGAGGATGCCTTTCCGGTTGACATCGTCGCCGAGACCATCTGCCCCGAGTGTCACCGGCCGGTGCGGGTGGCAATATGCTGCGGCGCCCACGCCTATCGCTCGATCACCGAGATCACCGAGTTTCACCACGCCACGCGATCCGATTATCACGCCCGCGTGTACATCAGTCCGGCCAATCCGACTATCGAAAGCTACTGCCGTGACTACGGCATTGAACTGGTCGATCCCGGCCGCACCGAGATAAGCGACCGGCAAACCGGCGGCAAGCGACTGCCGATTCTGAAAGGCGCCATCCACGATCACGAAAGGTTGTCCCCACCATGAGACCGCTTGATAGGAATTCTGAATGAAGACAAACGGTATTACCCCCCAAGAAAGGCAACGCGCCTTCAAATCTCAGCGGAAGGCCGAGGTGAACGAACGGCAGAAGCTGCACGTGCGCTATCATGTCGAGGACTTCGACGTGACCGACCGGCCGCGCCGGTTTCTGGAGGCTTTCGCCGCCATCCTTCGCCATTCCAACTATCGTCTGGCACTTGACCATTACGTGCGGGTGAGCGCCAAGTGCGCGCGTTGCAGCACTACTTGTCAGGTGTACCAGGCCACCGGCGATCTGTCCGATATCCCCTGTTATCGCTCGGAGTTGGTTTTGAGCATCTACCGTCGTCACTTCACCCTCGGCGGCATGTTGCGGGGGCGCATGTTGGGCAACGGCTACCTCACCGATGAGAAGATCGAGGAATTGGCGGACAGTCTCTACAACTGCACCGCCTGCCGACGCTGTGTAAACGAATGCCCGTCCGGTATCGACCACGGGCTGATAGCTCATCTCGGTCGCTATGTCCTGAGCGAGATCGGCATCGCCCCCCGGGCGCTGGTGGTGAGCACGCGGGAGCAGTTGGAGGGGGTCACCGGCAACACCTCGGCCATCCCGCTGCCCGCGCTGACCGACACGCTCGAGTTTCTCGAAGAGGATATGCTTGAAGAGAAACGTGTGGTGATCAAGTTTCCGATGGATCGCCAAAACGCCGACTTCGTCTTCTTCCCCGCCGTAAGCGATTTCCTGATGGAGGCCGAAACGCTGATGGGGATCGCGGCCGTGTTCACCGCCACCGGCGACAACTGGACCATCGGCGCCGGCAACTACGACGGCATCAACTATGGGCTGTTTTACAGCGACCGCATTCTGGAGCGCGTGGTCAAGAAGATCGACGCCGAAACCCGGCGGCTCAACGGTCGCAACGTGCTGATCGGAGAATGTGGTCACGCCTCGCGCAGCGCCAAGCAATTCCTGCCGATCTACTGCGGCGGGTCCAAAGCGCTCCCGGTGATCAACATCATGGAATACACGCATCGCATCTGGAAAGAAGGACGGTTGAAGCTGGACCCGGCTATCGTCACGCAGAAGGTGGCGTACCACGATCCGTGCAACATCGCTCGCCAGGGCTGGATTGTCGATAAGCCGCGCGAGTTATTGAAGGCCTTTTGTCCCAACTATGTCGAGATGACGCCGTCGGGCGAAGACAATATCTGTTGCGGCGGCGGCGGCGGGACAGTGTCCATCGATGAGATCCGCCCGTACCGTACTATGATAGGAGGCAAACTCAAGGCCGATCAGATTAGACGGTCCGGCTGCGAGATTCTGGTGGCCCCCTGCGCCAACTGCAAGAAACAACTAAGAGAGTTGGTCGAGGATCAGGGTATCGAGTGCGAGGTAGTGGGGCTGCACGACCTGATCTACAAGGCGATTGTCTTCGATGACAGCCTCAAGGTGACCGACAAAGACGCCCCCGAGGTTGGTAAGAAGGAGTGAGAATTGGATACCATACTTGACTTCGCCAAGGGAACGCTGTTTCGATTCACTTTTGTCCTGATGGTGCTGGGATTGACTCGGATTCTCTGGCTTGAACTGTACAACGTCTTCGAGGCCTATAGACGCGCCGGCGATCGCCGGTTGCCGTGGAATTACGTGCTCCGTCGCACGTTGGGCTGGATTTTTCCGGTCAACCGAGCCTTCCGCAACCGTCCACTGTACAGCCTGCTGTCGATCAGCTTTCACGTCGGTTTGTTGATCGTACCGATCTTCCTTTTGGCCCACATCCAACTGTGGAAAGTTGGCGTCGGCGTCTCATGGTTGGCGCTGTCAAAGACCGTTGCGGACGTTCTGACGATTGCGACCGTTCTCACCGGGGTGGGGCTGTTTATCGGCCGTCTGTCCAGTCACGCTTCCCGCTTCATCAGCCGCAAGCAGGATTTCTTCTGGCCGCCGCTGTTGATATTGCCGTTTTTGACCGGCTTTCTCTGCGCCAACGTCGCTCTCAGTCCGGCCGGTTACCAGTGGCTGATGCTGGTGCATGTGCTGTCGGCCGAGTTGATATTCGTGCTGCTGCCGTTCACCAAGATTGCTCACTGTATCCTGATACCGTTCTCCACCTTCGTGTCCAATCTGGCCTGGAAGTTCCCGGCTGAGACCAATGAGTCGGTGAGCAGGACGCTCCGCAAGGAAGGGGCCAAGATATGAGTGTAGCCATCCTGACCGACGTGACCAAGTGCACCGGCTGCCGTCAGTGTATCACCGCCTGCAAACAAACCAACCATCTGACCTACGACCGACCGCGGCGATGGCAGGAGCGCGACGGCCTTTCGGCTGCGAACTGGACGTCGATTTTACAGCGTCCCGATAAGCACTTCGTGCGCAAACAGTGTCGCCATTGTCTGGAGCCTGCCTGTGTCTCGGCCTGTCCGGTCGGCGCCCTGCATAAGACGGCGGAAGGCACCGTGGTTTATGACAGCGACATGTGTCTGGGTTGCCGCTACTGCATGATGGCTTGTCCCTTCGGCATCCCGCGCTACGACTGGGACCGGGCGGTGCCGTACGTTCGCAAGTGCGTAATGTGCTATGATCTGCTGAAAGAGGGCCGTCAGCCTGCCTGCACCGAGGTCTGCCCGGAGCAGGCGACTATCTTCGGCCAGCGGGATCAACTGCTGGCCGAGGCGCATCGCCGCATCCGTGAGAACCCCCAGCGTTACGTTAACCATGTGTGGGGCGAGCATGAAGTCGGTGGCACCTCGGTCCTGTATCTATCCGATATCGACCTGGGCTTTTTGCTGGGCACATCGGACTTGGGAGATTTGTCCCTGCCCGAAACAACCAGGCTGGCTATGAAGGCGGTGCCGCCGGTGTTCGTCGGCATGGGGGCGGTAATGTACGGCGTCCACTGGGTGATTCGCCGACGGATGGAACTGTCGCGCCGGGCGAGCGAGAAGGATGAAGATGATGAATAGAGTACAGACAAGCAAAACGATTCTCTGGTCATTGTTGGGCTTCGCCGCCGCGGTCGGTCTTACCCGCTTCGTATTCGGCCTCGGCGCCACCACTAACCTGTCCGACGGCACCCCGTGGGGAATATGGATCGGATTCGACGTGCTGGCCGGTGTGGCGCTGGCCAGCGGCGGGTTTGTCATGACCGCCATCTTCTATATCACCAAGCGTGAGGAATTCAAACCGCTGGTGCGACCGGCGGTGCTGACCGCCTTTCTTGGATACCTGGCTGTCATCTTCGGACTGATGTTCGATCTCGGCCTGCCGTGGAACATCTGGCACATGATGATCTACTGGAATCCCCATTCACCGCTGTTCGAGGTCGGCTGGTGTGTCATGCTGTACACCGCGGTGCTGATGCTGGAGTTCAGTCCGATGCCGCTGGAAGCCACGAACCGCTACGCCAAGGTGCGTGAGTTCCTGATGAAGCTGCGGCTGCCTTTGGTGATTATCGGGATCATGCTCTCGACTTTGCATCAATCTTCGCTCGGCTCGCTCTTTCTCATCATGCCGCACCGTTTGCACCCCTTGTGGTATTCGAGTCTGCTGCCGGTGCAGTTCTTCGTCTCAGCCGTGGCGCTGGGGATGATGATGGTGGCGCTGGAGAGTATCGTGTCGCACTGGCTTTATCGCCGTTCCGCCGACACAACGCTGGTGGCCAAGCTGGCCAAGTTCGCAGCCTGGGTGCTGGGCCTGTTCCTGGCTATCCGCTCGGTCGATATCGCCGCTTCGGGAGAGATAGCGATGATCTTCGAAGGCAGCCGCGAAGCCTGGCTGTTCATCGCTGAAATACTGATGTCCACCGTCATTCCTATCCTGATGTTTTCCATAAAACGGATTAGGACTAAGCCGGCTGGGCAGTTGGTGGGTTCCTTGCTGGTAGTGCTGGGCATGGTATTCAATCGTCTCAACGTAGGTGGCGTCGCCGGCCTGCGTCCCGACGCGTTGGGTTACGTGCCGTCGCTGATGGAGATTATCGTGAGTATCGGCGTTGTTTCGGCAGCCGCGCTGGTGTTTATGTTCGCGGTGGAGCGGTTCTCGATTTGGCGCGAGCGACCGCAGGATGACCAGGCCGATCCGTATGCTCGTCCGAACTTCGATCGCGCCGCCGAAGTCTGGCTGGGGGCGCCGGCGGTGGCCGCTCGCAATAAGTACTCGCTGGTTTTCGTACTCAGTTTCACACTGGGTATTGCCGTCATTCCAGGCGACCGCCTGGAGAGTAAAGGCGTGGTTGACGCGGTGGTTCGGAAGGCCCGAGGAGGTCAGATATTACAGATTGACGGCAATCATGATCTCTTCGGAACCCCGTTCAACCACGCCGCTCATATTGACAGTCTCGGTCGCGATTCATCCTGCGTCAAGTGCCACCACATGAACAAGCCGATGGACGAACAGTCCGGTTGCTGGGAATGTCATCACAACATGTATACCGTGTCGGACGCGTTCGGTCATGACTGGCACGCCGGTCCCGACGGCGCGAACATCGCCTGCCGCCAATGTCACCAGGGAGAACGCCGGGCCGAAACGGTCAAGAAGTGTGCCGCGTGCCACACCGATCAACTGCCGCCGGGCGCGACGATCAGTATCGACAGCTATCTGGCGCCGTCATACGTGGACGCCATGCACGGTGCGTGCGTGGCCTGTCACCGCCAGGTGGCCGCTGCCGATCAAACCAAAGCCGGCCTGCCGCAGTGTGCCGCCTGTCATCCCAAGCTGCCTTCGGAGCGCCAGTTGCCGTTTGCGGATTTTGAACTGTCGCCGAGGACGGTGAATCCGGTAGTGTTGCCGGAAGCGCCGGCCGACAGCCTTGCCGAGAACGGTGGTTAGCATGAACGCAACCGTTTTGATAGTCGAAGACGAGCCCGACGTGGCCAGGTATCTCTCGGCCGCTTTGCAAGCGAACGGCTACCGACCGATTGTGGCCGACAATGTGGACAGCGGCCTGGAGAAGCTGCAAGCCGAGAAACCGGAATTGGTCTGTCTGGACATCATGATGCCGCACCAGTCTGGGATGGCTTTATACGTGCAGCTCAAGCAGGATGATCTTCTGAAGACCATCCCGGTTGTGATCGTGAGCGGTATCGAACGGGAGGGGGAATTCGATTTTCGCGCCTACGTGCCCGATCCGGCCATCCCGCCGCCGGAACGATTCATGGAGAAGCCGATCAGCGCTGAAGAGTTCATCAGGGTGGTCGACCAACTGGTTCGCGGCCCTCGGCCGGACGAAAGGCGGGGTGTACGATGAGCACCCGGGCACGCACCAACATGCCGCGCCGCGTCACCGATATGGTTCAGGCGGCGCTCTTCGAGGAAATACCGTTCAATGTTGCCGTTATCGACCGCGAGTTCAATATCGTTACCGCCAACAGCTCTTTTGGTCGCCATTTCGGGGACTGGCAGGGCAAGAAGTGCTATCAGGTCTACAAGAAACTTCACCGACCATGCGATGAATGCCCGTCGTCCCAGGTGTTCGAGGAGGGGAAGACGGTCATGGCGGACGCTGTCGGCATCGATCAGCACGGCCGCCAGACGCACTACGTCGGTCACGCTGCGCCGCTGAGGCGAGACCCTGACGGCCCGGTTGAGTTCGTTCTGGAAATGACCCGCAACGTCACCGGCACGCGTAGCTGGCAGCAGGAGTACCAGATCCTCTTCGATCGCGTGCCTTGTTACATAACCGTTATCGACGACGACTACCGCATCGTGCGCGCCAACGAGGCCTTTCGCCATAGCTTCGGCGACGTCTTGAACCGGTACTGCTATGAAGTTTACAAGCGGCGCAAGTCGCGCTGTCCCAGTTGCCCGGCCGCCCGCACCTTTCGCGACGGCCGACGGCACCGCTCCAATCAGATCGGCACCGACCGGCGCGGACAGGACATCCACTATGTCGTGACAACGTCACCGCTGGCTCGCGAAGGGGGAAAGGTCGGGCACGTTATCGAGATATCCACCGACGTGACCGCCGTCAAGAGACTGGAGCGGGACGTGATCGAAGCCGAACGCCTCGCGGCCGTCGGTCAAACGGTGGCCGGGCTGGCGCACAGCATCAAGAACATCCTCATGGGACTGGAGGGGGGCAAGTATATCGTCAGTCTCGGCCTTAGGAAGGATGACAAAGAAATGGTCGCCGAGGGCTGGGAGATGCTGGAGCGCAACTTCGCCAAGACCACCACCCTGGTCAAGGACTTTCTTAGCTTCTCCAAAGGTCGTCTGCCTCAGTTGCGAATGGTCGACCCGGCTGGGCTGGCGCTTGAGATCGTCGGTCTTTACCGGGACATCGCCGCCCAATCCGGGATAACGCTGAGGGCCGAAAAGGGTGATTCTGTACGATCGGCTCCGCTCGATCCCGACGGTATCCACACCTGCCTCACCAATCTGGTTTCGAACGCCATCGATGCCTGCCAGATGGGTGAGCAGAAGGGATCCGAGGTGGTCATCCGCGTGAGCGAGAACGGAGAGAAGCTGCTGTTTGAAGTTGTCGACAACGGCTGCGGCATAGACTATGAGATCAAACAAAAAGTGTTCACTACCTTCTTCACCACCAAGGGAGGTGAAGGCACCGGCCTGGGTCTGCTCACCACGCGCAAGATCGTGCAGGAGCACGGTGGAAAAATCACCGTGACGACGGAGCCAAGGAGGGGGGCGCGGTTTCGGATGGAGTTCCCACGCAAGAGACTGATGGCGCTGTGGGAGGACAGCCGTCACGATCAACCGGGCGAAAATCAGCAAGACAGGAGTACCAAATGACCAACGAAAGCAAAACAGTGCTGGTCGTTGACGATGAGGCCGACGTTCGCAATTTTCTTAAAACCGCGCTGATCGAGGCCGGCTTCAAGGTCGTCACCGCCAGAGACGGCTTTGAAGCGCTGAAACAGGTTCAGGCCGCCGCGCCGGACCTGATCTCACTGGATCTGGTGATGCCGGGTCGGTCGGGAGCGAGGTTCTACCGCGATTTGAGCAAGAATGAACGGTGGTCCAAGATACCGGTGCTGATTGTCACCGGCCACGCCCATGATGAACTCGGCAAGGCCGACCTCAAGGAACTCACCATGTCGGGACCCGGCGTCTATCTTGAGAAACCGGTCAGCCCCGAGAACTACATAGCCGCCGTCAAACGCATCCTGGGCATGGAGACCGACGCCGAGGCAAAAGAGACCGCCGACCCATCGGCGCTGAAAAGCGAACTGAAGAACCTGATCGACAAGGCCGATCCCAAAACACTGGCGGAGTTGAAACGCATGCTGGATAACAAGTAGTCTGCTCCCGCCCAATAAGCGGGTACCGCACGGCTCGAAGTAACACATAATCAAGGCAACCCACGGAGGCACATGATGGAAAACAACGGCAAGAAAATCCTGATAGTCGATGATGAGCAAGACACGGTACGGTGGCTTTCGATCCTGTTTCGAGAACACGGTTACCAGACCGACTGGGCCTATGACGGCCGCCAAGGATTCGAAAAAGCGGAAGCCGCCCCGCCCGATCTGATAACACTCGACATCAGTATGCCCGGCGAATCAGGCATCAAGATGTACGGGAAGCTGCTCAAATCGGAAACGACGGCGAGTATCCCGGTGATCATGGTCACCGTCGCCTCGCCCAAGCTGGAAGAGTTTCTCGGTCGCCTCAAGACCAAGAAAGCCCCGGCCGGGTTTTTCGAGAAGCCGATCGACAAGGACGAACTGATCAACAAGGTCAAGGAGCTGATCGGATAGATCGACCGCCTCTTCCCCTTATGTGAAATCTCGGTTGTCGGGCCAAAAAAGGTCTTGACAACCGGGATAATTATGTCGATATTAGTTATGTGCATATGCACAAAACAGTGAGGTGATATGGCGCGACCGAGAAAACGAAGATGCTGCCGACGCTACCGGGCGGACCGCATTTACAAACCGCAGGGCCTTCCGATGCGGGAGATCGAGACCGTGGCAATCGCGCTCGATGAGTTTGAGGCGGTGCGCCTGTGCGACCACGAGGGTCTGGACCAGGAGGAAGCGGGCCGCCGGATGGGTGTGTCGCGCGGCACCGTTCAGCGGCTCCTATACGGCGCTCGGAAGCAACTGGTCGACGCCGTGCTTTATCAGAAAGCCATTCTAATCAATCTTAGAGAAAGCGAGGTCAAAAATGCTGGCATGCATTCCCACCAACGGAGAGACCGGCCTGGACGACAGTGTTCATGATCATTTCGGCTCGGCCCCCTTTTTCACGCTGTATGACACGGAAGCGGACAAAGTGACCGTACTGGCCAACCGCAACGCCCATCACGATCACGGCACCTGCCATCCGATGAACCAACTGGCGCACTATCGTATCGACTGCGTGGTCTGCGCCGGATTGGGTAGGCGCGCCATTGAGGCGCTCAACAGCGAAGGTATCAAGGTCTATCAAGCCGAGTCCAAGACGGTCGGTGAACTGGTGCAGGACATCAAGGCTGAGAAGTTGACGGAGATCGATCCATCCAAGGCTTGCCGCGGTCAGGGTCAGAGGCGTGATTTCATCCACGATCCCGATGGCGACACTGCTGTGAGTCGCGGTCAGGGACGCGGCGCGGGCTATGGCCAGTGTGGTCGTGACGGTGGGGGGCTGGGCGGAAGAGGCCAAGGTGATGGACAAGGTCGAGGTCAGGGTGGTGGACGTCGCGCCGCCACCGGTCAACAACGAAACCGCAGGCGCGGCTGAGTTAAGCAACTGAGCGGACTACCTATCCTGGCGTTGGTCAGGGTGTCAGCGGTTGCAGACCCGGATCAGGCATCACTGATCCGGATCGGGTCGCCGGAGCAAGGCGTGGAATCGCCGTGGAACCATTGTGGATGTGCTCTGCGCTGCGGTTCTGAGACGGTCGGGGATGGACCGGCTGGAACATCCCAATTATGCCCAGCCTGAGGGGCGGGGTGGCAGACCGTGTCACCCGCCAATCCTGGCTTCGTAGCGGCTTATGCCGCCGAATTCTCGATCACCCAGTTGCGGAATACGTCTCGTGGACCCCGCCCAAGCCCCTGATTTTCCGAAGACACTTTGGCGTTCTGGCGGAATTAGCCGACCGCAAGTTGCTCACGCCGCAGTTCGAAAATAGTCCACTATGGCCAGGATAAAGATGCTGCGCCCAGGCGTTTTTCAGTATCACAGCGACTTTGTCTGCTTCCCAGGAGTAGTTGCGGATCATCCACGGTGGGAGTACCGTCCTGGCACCGACTGTATGGGTAACGGCTCGCAGCGTCCGGTATGTGCTGGTATTGAAAGGGTGCTTCTCCAGTCCGGCTTTCTTGCACTTAGTAAGACCTATCGGTCCTCCGCGGAATCCCAGGTACATCTGGGCATTAGGCTTGAAAGACATGGCCATACGGTTCGCAGTACGGATTTCATCCCCAACGGAACCGGCATACTTATGGGCTGTAAGAGTATCCGCAGACTCCCACGCCAATAGGTCTCGGAGAACGCGAGCCGAAAGAGGCGCTTGTCTAACGCCGAAGCACTCCGCCCAGATCAGGAGTAAGTACAGATTGTCCACCTTGGGCATCCGAAAAGCAGGGTCGTGCTTTCTCAACTCCGTCACGTGGTGCTCAAAACAGATCGGAAGCATAACGTGCAGATCACCGTCGCGGTCTTTCATTTCGGGAATCCAGGCTCGGAGGTTCTTCGTGGTATGGTCCGAAATCCACCCAAACGGCAGCTGCTGGAATCTCTTGGGTAGATCATGTTCTTCGAGCTGTACGCCGAGTTGTCTTGCGATCTTCACAAACAAATCATAGCCGGCATTCCCCCGCCCACTGACCTCCAACTTCAGATTGAATCGTTTGACCTTTAGCAGCGAACCCACGGCTGCGCTCATGACGGACAGGCAGCAAAGGAAGAGCGACCGCAGGTTGCTGGCCAGTTCCTTGTGGTCAGAGTATGCCGGTTTGTCGCCAGCCATCTTGGCTTGCCTCGCTCCGGGGTACGGCACTAAACGGAGAACACCTTCAGCACTTCGTCGCCGTAGTGGTTGATGACTTTGACGGCGATCTTGCCGGACTTCGGCGGATCGAAGGGGCGGCTCTTGGTGCTGTACAGCGATTGCCAGGCGTCCTCATCGATCTCGGCTCTCAGGGCGCGCTTCAGCTTGTCGTATGGTTCGTCACCGCCCGTGAAGTAGGCATGGCGGACAAAGAAGCTCTCGCCGTTGTAGTCCGTGTCGATAAACCAGCAGGCGATATCGTCGGTTGACGAGTTGCGAATCTGCCCGGTGGTCGGGTCGTACACATCCACGCCCTTGATCTCGATCTGAATCTTGCCGTCCTTGCCCGGCCTGATCTTGCCAGTGTTGGGGTCCACCGGCTGAACGTCCGGCTCGCCGAACACCGTGAACAGGTTGCCCGCGCCGGTCTTCTTGAGCAGTTCGTCTCCCATAGCCAGGTCGGGGTTCATCCGTGCAGGCAGGACGGTGAGTTTGCCGTATCGCTTGGCTTCTTCGGCCACGTGTGGATCGAAGGCAAATCCGCAGACGATCAAAACGTCGTATCCAACACCCTGTACCGCTTCTTTCGCAGCTTCTTTGACCTGCATCGGTCCCACCGTGCCGTGCTCCGGGCCGATTGACACTGCGACCCGTCTGGTTTTGCCATCCGAGTCCGTATACTCACCGGTCGCGTGCAGCCAGGTTCCTGCAAACGTATCGAGGGTGTCAAACTTCAGCCGTTCGTTCTTGATCGTGTTCTGGACCCCTGCCTTCCTGAGATTCTCGATAATGATGTTGGCGAAGTCCTGGTGCTTGCGCGCTTCCTGCTCCGTCACCGTACCGTCCATATCCTCGTCGGCGGTGGAGAGCACGCGGTGGGGCGAGAGGCTCTCAACCGTAAACCGTCCGGTCACTCGCACTCTCTTGTTGTCCTCGTACGGCTGGTCGTAGAGCATTTCCTGGTCGGAATGGCGGGCGATAGCTTTGTCGATTTCTTCGCGCGTCATCCCTTCCTTGATATCCGGGTTGTGGGCGATAGACTTCAGAGTCACATGCGGCACTCGCTTGTATACGAACCCTTTTTTGACGTCATGTTCTGTCTTGTATTCAGGAGGCATCTGGCCGGTCAGTTCCGCTTCCTTCTTAATCCCTTCAGGCGTGTCGGCCAGCAGGTAGTAGGGATACTTAGCGGCCATCAGGCGTGTGCGCGCCAGCGCCAGGGCGACGCGGCTGGTGTCGATGGTGATCCAACGGCGTCCCCATTGCTCGGCGACATAGGCCGTCGTGCCACTGCCACAAGTAGGATCGAGGACAAGATCGCCGGGGTCGGTGGTCATCAATAGGCAGCGTTCGATGACCTTGGTCGTTGTCTGCACGACATAAACCTTTGGATCGTTGAAGCCACCAGATTGCGTGTCCAACCAAATGTTTGCGATCCGCTCAGCGGGGAAGTAATCCCAAAAGAGCTTGTGGGCTAAATTACTTCCAGATCGGAGCAATCGGTTTGCTTTCCGCATCTGTTCAAGTCCCTCAACGGTTGTTTTCCAGTGGCTGTTTCCTGGCGGCGTAAACACTTCACCATCAAACCTAAACTCTTGCGGTGAGTTTGATCTACCTTCAGAAGTCAAAGGTCCGTGACGAAAAACACGCGCACCGGCGGGGATGGGTTCTTCCCGGCGCCTTTGTTCGGGTGTCATCTTCTGGACTGTTCCGTCAACAAGCTCAAGCCACACGTAGTTGGGATCGTTGGCAGGTGGCTCTGGAATGTGCGTATAAAGCGCCCGAGCTTTGACATCGTCTTTGTCCTTCGCATACCAAAGTAGATGGTCAGCGATGCTCGCTATCGTTGTCGGCGTGAAGCCGCCAGTTTTCTGGAAGACAATTTGGCAGACAAAGTTCTCACTCCCAAACACCTCATCCAGCACGTTCCGCACCAGGTGCACATTCTCATCGCCAATCTGCACAAAGACACTGCTGGTCTCGGTAAGCAAGTCGCGGGCCACGACCAGCCGGTCGCGCAGGTAGGCCAGATAGGAGTTGATGCCGAGTTTCCAGGTATCACGAAAGGCGCGAACTTGCTCAGGCTGGCGGGTGGTGTCCTCGGCCTTGCCGTCCTTAACGTCGCGCTTGCGCGTGGACACCTGCCAATTGGAGGCGAATTTGATGCCGTAGGGGGGATCGATGTAGATCGTCTGGACCTTCCCCTTGAGACCCTCTTTCTCGGCCAGGCTGGTCATGACAAGCAGCGAATCGCCAAGGATCATCCGGTTTGACCAGTTGGCGTCGTGATTATAAAAATCGAGCTTTTTGTCAAACGCGTCGATCCCGTTGAACTGCTCGAAGAATCCAAGCTGGTCGCCTTCTTTATCGGCACTGCGAGATTGGATATCCGCGATAAGAGCGTGCGGGTGAATCTTCTCCTGAATGTACACCGGCACACACGGCACAGCCAGGTCCTGCCGATCCTGCTCGTCTTTGCCCTTCCAGACAAGCTGCGGGTCAAGCGACGGGTCGCGCGGATAGAGAATCGTCTCCGGGGCCTTTTCGTCCTCCGCTACGAAGTCGCGCAACTCTTCGGTCGGGATATTCGTCCGCTTGTCCTTGTGACGGATGGACTCGACCTTCTTCTTTGTGGCTTTTTTCTTTGTCGGCATCACTCGCTTTCCATTATTGGGATTCCGATCCGCGCGTGATTGCCTTACGGAGCAGGTTCTGTGCATTCCACGGGTCGGTTATCTCCAGAAACGCCCACCGCCCAAAAGCCCCTTGGTTGTTCACGGCTGGTATCCAAAGAAACTTGGCGGTCGAGACCTTGGCGACTTTCTCTTTCCTCCGTTCCCCGGTAACTTCGACAATCAGATTAAGCAGGTTCTCGTCCCCGTAGCCGTCATCCACACGAATCAGGAAATCCGGTACGTATTGCTTCTCTTCGCCGTTCATCGTATAGGGAATGGTGAAGCCGAGGTTGTGGTTCTTGACATAACTCCTAACCTCTGCCATATCCTCCAGCGTCTGCGCCATCTTCTGCTCCCAGGACTCGGTATCCGCCACCATGTGCGATACATGGCATTTGTCCGGGTCGGTTCGGTACACCGGCCGGGTGGTGTCGAAATCCACATACTTGGTGGAGCCGATAGTGTCGTATGGTCTCATGATCGGCTTGAGGGCGGCTTCACCATCGGTCGAGGCCATGATAGCCCGATAAATGCGGTCGGCGGCGTCGTGGGCTAACTCGATCAACAGCAGAAGCTGGACGAAGGTGTTGTCTTTGCAGGTAACGCATTCGGCCAGCCAGCGTTTGACGATTGAGAGCATCTGCGGGAACAGCCAGGACTGTACTTCGCCGTCGAACTGATGCTCTTCCGGTCGGTCCGTTCTTTGCTCCCCGTCCTGACGGAAGTACTTTTCGAGGGTGAGTTTCGCCAGAAGGAAAGCCACTTCGTTTTCCCGCCGCTGTTTGAGATCGTCCAGGTGGTGGATGCTGCTTTCACCCACGATTGGTGCATTCACGGTCTTTGTCGGAATGGCCTGGGTGGAAAGCTCCAGGCGGGAATCGTCCGTAAAGGTGGCCGTGAGACGCTCGCTGGGCAACTCGTACCGATAGCCGAGAACACGGGGGAAAGTGATTTCGCAAGCCATCCGGTCCTCCAGCGCCCGGACCCTGGTCGGGATCGGTCCCGGTGTCGGCTCTTTTGTTGACCCTGAGCAGGGAATGAAAGAAAAGGGGACACCGTAGACCTCGGCATACTCCGGCTCGAAACGGCCCTGCTCGTTGGCGGCATAGCTCATTCGTCGCAAGCCCCGGCCGACTACCTGCTCGCACAGAAGCTGCGTGCCGAACGCCCTGATGCCGAGAATGTGAGTGACGGTGTTGGCGTCCCAGCCCTCAGTGAGCATGGAAACGCTCACCACGCATTTTACGTTTTCACCCAGTTTGCCGGTCTTGCCTACGGTGTTCATTACTTCGCGGAGAAGGTCTTCATCGGTGAGTTTTTCGGTATCCCGGCCGGGGAAACGTGTTCGGTACTCCGCCTTGAACTCGTCAATCTCGCGAGCTGCCATACTCTTGAATTCGCTGCTCATCGAGTCGCCGGATTCAAGTTCGGTGCTGTCGACCAGGATACTGTTGGGGCGTGGGTTCCAGTCGCCGTTCAGTTCGTTGGAGAAGATGGAGAGCTGGCCCGGCACCACCACGGACCCCGTCTCGGATACCTGCTTTTCCCACCCGGCCACATAGTCGAAGACGAGCTTTGAGACGTTCGTGTTATTGCAGACGACAATGAATACCGGAGGCGTCAGGCCCTTCGCCTGAGCGTCCTCGTTCTTCTCCCACAATCGATAATACTTCTCATAGTTGGAGTAGAGAGCGTGCAAGGCTCCCTCAAGTTCAACCGGCAGCTTGGGATCGCCCGTCAGGGTCTGGGTTCTGCGGCCTTTCTTGGGTAGGTCTTCGCGGATTCGGATCCAAAGGTCGCGGTAGGTGGGCTGGTCGCCTGAGACGGAATCGTCGGAGACCGGCACACGAGGCACCTTGACAATGCCGGATTCGATAGCGTCGATCAGAGAGAAGTCAGACACCACCCAGGGGAATAGCATAGCCTCGGAGTAGCCCGATCCTCTTAGAAAAAACGGTGTTGCGGACAGGTCATAGATCGTCTTGACGCCGATCTTCTTCTTGACCGCTTCAAGCCCGGAAATCCACACACGAGCTTCCTCTTCCCGTTTCTCGGCCTCTTTGCGGTCGTCGCCCGTGAGCTTCACATCTTCGCCGTCCGGCTTGCGCCGATAACAGTGGTGGGCTTCATCGTTCAGCACCACGATGTTCTTCTTGTTGCCAAGCTCCCGACAGACACGGCGGACCATCTGGTCAGGCGTTTCGGTGAACGCGCTCGTTTCACCTCTGTTGAGCAGAGCCTTGGTAAGCTTTGAAGCCTTGGTCTTCTCTCGCGGTTTTAAGGCGTGGAAGTTGGTGATAACAATCTTCGTCTGCGAGAGCTTCTCCAACTGATGGCCTGGAAGAACATCGCGTTGCCGATAGTAATTGTTAGGATCATTCGGCAAGAGCACCCGCAACCTGTCCCGTATAGTGATACCGGGGGTCACCAGCAAAAAAGTGTCGGAAAAGCGGTTGTCCTGAGGGTTGGCCAGCTTATTCAGCATGTGCCAGGCGATAATCATTGCCATGACCACGGTTTTGCCCGACCCAGTGGCCATCTTGGACGCTATACGGGGGAGACCGGGATTGGCCGTGTTGTTGGCTTCGATTAACTGGCTTTCAATCCAGGTGTCGCCGTATTTGTTGGCGACTTCAGTGATGTAAATCAGGGTTTCGAGGGCCTCAATCTGGCAGAAGAAGAGCTTTTTCTCGCGGTACGGGTCGAGCCAGTACTCCAGAAGTCTGCCGGTTGTGGCAGTGACACCGATGTGTCCGCCTTTACGCCACTGAGCCACCCGCTGCCGGATGCGGTTGACGTGTTTGTTTTCCTCGATGCGGTCTTGAGTCCACTCGGTGTCAAACTGAAGCTGCCGCCCTTTCTTCTTCGGCTGGGCAATCGGCACGAAATAGGAGCTGATTCTCCGACCCTCGACAATCTGGTCGGTGATACCCTCATCAGTGAACTTGAAATGCCGTGTCGGCTCGAAGTATGGGGAGTTGAGAATCGGGTTTTCAATGACTACTTGGCGCACAAAAACCTCTCGCCTTCATTTCTCCCTTTGCCAGCGGCAAACCAACCGCCCGGCGTCAGCGATAAAGACGGGGTCAATATAGCAGCCGCGCCGGTTGGGAGTCAAGGTAAACCGCTGGCCACTGTAGCCCGAATGACCACGGTCAACGCATCCCAGGAACGCTTCTGTGTAAGAACTACCATGCTTGGGCGTGCGCCATACAGCCGGGTATCTGCCGAATGGGTTATTGCTAAGAGAACGTGGATTATACTATACGGCTTGACAGGGAGCGGGGCGTTGTCAAGAAAGAGGCACGGCTGCTTCACTTGCTTGGACCGTTTTAGGGAGAGTTGGGGCCATAGGAGGTGGCCGGATCGCTTTTGCAGTCAATTAGGCCGCCGAATTCTCGATCACCCAGTTGCGGAATACGTCTCGTGGACCCCGCCCAAGCCCCTGATTTTCCGAAGACACTTTGGCGTTCTGGCGGAATTAGCCGACCGCAAGTTGCTCACGCCGCAGTTCGAAAATAGTCCACTATGGCCGGCTTCTTTTTTCCCCACATTAACCGTTGCCCGTAGCCGGGTGGGTGCTGAGGCTTACCTGAGGCGGCGAATGCTCTCCAGCGGCGACTGATACGGTCGCATCCGTTTTGAAGAAACAGCGGCGCCGAATAGCCGTCAGGGCAATCCCGTCCGGATCAATGGCCAGGACGGTGCGCTGGAGCAGTTGCGCCGCGACCCATTCGGCCGGCGGTAGATTTTGCGAAAGGCATAACCCTGCTGCTGTCGTTCTTTCGGCCATTCCACTGGCGGCCGAGAGAGGCAAACCGATGGCCATTCCACCGGCGGTCGAGAGAGGTAAACCGACCCGGGCGGATGAGGCCGGTCAGTGGGGTCGGTCGGATACCCTATTCTTGCGGGCTGGTTCACACATTTGCCTTGATATCTGAGGGACACCCGCTTATGTTCCCTCGTGAAATAGATCACGTTTTGCTTTTAGGATGCGTCCCCCGGCAAAACGGACGCGACCTTTGGCAGGACGGCATGGACCGAAGCCGAGTTTCCCGGTGAAAGCTCCGGGACGTGAACGAGGACAACTTGTGACGGACAAAGGATTCAACCCATTTGAGATGGCCCAGGCGCAGTTTGACAGCGCCGCGGAAATACTGGGTCTCGATGCGGCCACCCGCGGCCTTTTGCGCGTGCCCTTAAGAGAGTATCAATTCAGCATCCCGGTTCGGATGGACGACGGCAGTGTCGGCGTCTACCGAGGCTTCCGGGTGCAGCACAACGACGCCCGCGGACCGTGTAAGGGCGGCGTGCGGTTCCATCCGGCCGAAACGATCGACACGGTTCGGGCGCTGTCTATGTGGATGACCTGGAAGTGCGCTGTCGTAGACATACCTCTCGGCGGCGGCAAGGGCGGGGTCGTGTGTGATCCGCACAATCTGAGTATGAGAGAGCAGGAACTAATCTGTCGCGGCTGGGTGCGGCAGTTGGCCCGCAACGTGGGTCCGGTCACCGACGTACCGGCGCCGGACGTTATGACGAGCGCCCAGCATATGTTGTGGATGTTGGACGAATTCGAACGCATCTACGGCGGTCACTATCCCGGTTTCATCACCGGCAAGCCGGTGGGGATGGGCGGCTCGCTGGGACGTACCGAGGCCACCGGCTATGGCGTGGTCTTCACCATTCGCGAGGCGCTCAGGGAACTCGGTATCGACCCCGAGAAAACGACGGCGTCGGTGCAGGGTTTCGGCAATGTCGCCCAGTACGCCATAGAGTTGTATCAGCGGATCGGCGGCAAGGTTATCTGTGTCTCCTGCTGGGATCAGGCCGACCAGCGGGCGTATTCGTTTTTCAACCCTCAAGGTGTTGATCTTGCCGCGCTGAAGGGAATCACCGACAGATTCGGCGGCATCGATAAAGCTAAGGCGAAGGAACTGGGCTGCGGGATTCTTGACGGCGACGCCTGGCTGGAACAGGAGGCCGACATTCTGATTCCGGCGGCGTTGGAAAACCAGATTACAGGGGCCAATGCTGAGAGAATCGGCAAGAAAGTGAAGATAATCGCTGAAGGAGCCAACGGTCCCACCACGCCGGAGGCCGACCGCGCCATTCAGAGCCGCGGAATTTTCCTGGTTCCTGATTTCCTCGCCAATGCCGGAGGCGTCACCTGTAGTTACTTTGAGCAAGTGCAGTCCAATATCAACTACTATTGGGAGAAGGACGACGTGCTCAGCCGCCTTGATCTTAAGATGACAGCCGCCTTCGGCGCCGTCAGCGAGCTTTCGCGCAAACGCAAGCTCTATATGCGCGACGCCGCCTACGTCATCGCAGTTGACCGTGTTGCTCAGGCTTGCCGCGATCGCGGTTGGGTGTAAGGCGGTTTCCCAGGGGTTTCAGGCCCTGAACGAATAGTCCGGAGGACCACGGTGCCGCAGAAGATCCCGGTACGCTCAGTCGCCGCCATACCACGGTTTGATCGACGGTTCTTCGACGGCGAACATGTCATATCCCGAATCGGCGGCGGCGCCATCGGCGGCAAAGCTTCCGGGCTGGCATTCGCTGATTCGGTGCTGAGAAACAAGTTTCAGGGAGGGAGCTATCCGGGGATCGAGGTTTCGATACCGCGCTTCGTCGTGATCGGCGCCGATGTCTTCGACGCCTTTTTGGAAAGAAACAAGCTCGGGGAGGTCGCTCGGAGCGACAGCCCCGATGACAGGATAGGCATAGCCTTCCAGCGCGCCGATTTCCCGGCCGAATTCGCCGGCGACCTGCGCGGACTTATCTCGACCGTGCACTCCCCCCTCGCCGTCAGGTCTTCGAGCATGCTTGAGGACGCTATGTACGAACCGTTTGCCGGCGTCTACGGCACCAAGATGATCCCGAACAACCAACCCGACACTGAAACCCGCTATCGCAAATTAGTCGATGCCATCAAATTCGTGTACGCATCCACCTTCTTCCGCGAGGCGAAAGATTATCTGGCGATTACCAGACGGGGAGCGGCCCAGGAGAAAATGGCCGTGATCATACAGGAAGTGGTCGGACAGCGGCATCGCGATCGCTTCTATCCCAGTATCTCCGGTGTAGGTCGGTCGTACAATTTCTATCCCGTCGGTCATGCCCAGCCGGAAGAAGGGGTAGTTGATCTTGCCCTCGGTCTCGGCAAGACCATCGTGGACGGCGGCCGGGTGTGGACTTACAGCCCTGCTTATCCGCAGGCCGGCCCGCCGTTCACGACCAAAGAGATGCTGAGGAACACCCAGACCGAATTCTGGGCCGTCAACATGGGCAAGCCGCCGGCTTTCGATCCTATGAAAGAAACCGAGTACCTGATAAAGGCCGATCTTAAGGACGCCGAATTGGATGACACCATCCGTTTGGCTGCTTCCACCTATCAACCGCAGAACGACCACATCGTGATCGGTACCGGCCCCGACGGCCCGCGCATCCTCAACTTCGCCCCACTTTTGCGACTGAACGAACTGCCTTTCAACGATCTGGTGTCGATGCTGTTGCAGGTTTGTCAACAGGCTTTGGAGGCTCCGGCAGAAATTGAATTCGCCGTCACCGTGGACCGGACAGCCCAGGGGTACACGGCGAGGTTCGGTTTCCTCCAGCTCAGACCGATGGTGGTCTCATCGGCCGTGGTTGAGATAGCCGACGAAGAGCTCGCGGGCGACCGGCTGCTGCTGGCCTCCGAGCGAACTTTGGGCAATGGTGTTGTTGATTACCTTACCGATATCATATATGTGAAACCAGATGTATTCGGCAAAGAACACACGCGAACCGTCGCCGCTGAAATCGACGAATTGAGCAAGCGAATCTTAGCCGACAACCGAGGCTACGTTCTCATCGGCTTTGGTCGCTGGGGGAGTTCGGACCCCTGGCTTGGCATTCCGGTGGACTGGGGAAGCATGGGCGGCGCCCGGGTGATAGTCGAGGCTACCCTGCCCGACATGGATGTTGAACTCAGCCAGGGCTCTCATTTCTTTCACAATATCACCAGCCTGCAGATTCCGTATTTCTGCGTTCGCCATTCCGGATCATATCGAATCGACTGGGCGTGGCTGGAGTCTCAGCCGATCGTCGCCGAAACGAAGTTCGTCCGCCATATTCACCTTGACGCGCCGTTGACGATCAAGGTCGACGGCCGCAGCCAAAAGGGGGTCATTCTGAGATGAATCCATCCGACAAGGTCGACGGCAACGATCAGGACATTCAACATCTTCTGCAGCGATTGCAGGAGCGAGCGAAGGAACTTAATTGTTTCTACCGGGTGGAAGAGGCGCTTGGTGATTCCGGCGCCACAATCGAAGATATCTGCAACAAAATAATCGAGGCTATCCCGTCCGGTTGGCAGTACCCCGAGGTCTGCGCAGCCAGGATCAGAATCGAAGACAAGACTATTCTCTCACCCAATTTCGTCAAAACCGAATGGGTACAGAGCGCCGATATACTCACCGGCGACGCCAAGGTGGGCTCCATTCAGGTCTATTACACGCAAGAGATGCCCAAGTGCGATGATGGTCCGTTCTTGAAAGAGGAAGCCAAGCTCATTCAGATGATTGCCGATGGCATCGGACGTCGAGTTATGCACCGCCGGTTGCGGGCCATTATGGAGCGGGGGAAGGGCGGCGCCCAGGACGGCAAGCTCGGTGAAAAAGGGGAGTGGCAGGTCGTCGTGCAGATGTTGAAACAGACCGATCGCAGTCTATATCTGAGCGTCTCCCGCAAGATGCTCAACCATCTTTGCTGGAGCGGCATTGAAGACGCCGACCAACTCATGATAACGTTCACCCCTGATCCCCACGACGCCGAAGCCGCTATGCTGGAGGATATGAATCAGCCGTACGAGCGGCGCTCGGCGGGATTTTCTTCGGAGTTGTGCCGGGCGGTTTTCAAAATCGCATCCGATAACCTTCCCGACAAAGAGATACTGCGACTTATCCAGAAGTGGATACAGGAGGACAAACTCGCGTTTCTGGTTCAGGTGGTCAACAGGAATCTCACCCTTTCCGATGTGGCCGACGCCATCCGCCGGTACCACTACCTGGCTGAGAATGAACCCGAAATCGAATCCCCCAACAAACGGGGGATCGTGGTCTCGCTCATCAGACGGTTCCTTTCCGATCAGCTTCCGTACATCAATGTGGCCAAGCAGTTCATCGACGTGCGTGACTTCTATGACCTGATCGGCAATGTGGTTTACTCTGCTGAGAGTCACGGCAAGCTTGGCGGCAAGAGCGCGGGAGTGTACCTGGCTGCCCAAATCCTGAAGCACAAAGCGGCCGAGAACGAAGTGTTGGCGCAAGTTAAGATTCCCAAGACCTACTACGTCACATCCGACATTCTCCTCCAGTTCATGCATTTCAACAACTTCGATGAAGTCGTGGAGCAAAAATACAAGCCGATCAACCAGGTGCGCTTTGAGTATCCGCATATCGTGCAGACGTTCAAAAATGCCCGGTTTCCGGCCGAGATCGCAAAAAGCCTGTCCGTGGCGCTGGACGACTTCGGCGAGCAGCCGCTGATAGTCCGCAGTTCCAGCTTGCTCGAGGACCGTATCGGAGCCGCCTTTTCGGGCAAGTACAAGAGCCTGTTTTTGGCCAATCAGGGCACCAAGCAGCAGCGCCTCGAGGCTTTGACGGACGCCATCGCCGAGGTATACGCTTCCACTTTCGGTCCCGACCCGATAGAATACCGCGCCGAAAGGGGGCTGCTCGATTTCGGCGAAGAGATGGGTATCATGATACAAGAGGTGGTCGGCACCCGGGTCGGCAAGTACTTCCTGCCTTCATTCGCCGGCGTGGCGTTCAGCCGCAACGAGTTTCGTTGGTCTCCGCGCATCAAGAGAGAGGACGGTTTGATTCGCCTGGTGCCGGGGTTGGGTACGCGCGCGGTCGATCGGCTGAGCGACGATTATCCCGTCCTGATTGCGCCCGGACAACCGAATCTGCGCGCCAACATCACGCCGGACGAAGTAGTGCGTTATTCGCCGAGGTCGCTCGACGTCATCAACCTGGAAACCAACACCTTCGAGACCATTTCGCTTCGCGATTTCGTGCGCGAAGTCGGCGATCGACTGCCCGCCGTCGAACACATGGTGTCGCTTTTCAAGGACGACAATATACGCGCTGTTTCAGCGGTTACCGGTATCACCGACCAGAGCGACAGCTTGGTCGTCACTTTCGAGGGCTTGATATCGCGCACGCCGTTTGTCCACCAGGTAAAAGCGATACTCGATACCCTTGAAAGCACCTTGGGTATGCCGGTGGATATCGAATTCGCCCACGACGGCCGCAAGTTCTATCTGCTGCAGTGTCGCGCCTTGAGTTACTCCCGGACCAGCGCCCCGGCCCCGATACCCAAAGGCACGCCGACCGAGCGCGTGGTCTTTACGGCGAATAAGTACGTTCCCAACGGCATAATTCCCAACATCACCCACATCGTGTATGTGGACCCCCAGAAATACAGCGATCTTAAGGACCGAAGGTCAATGGTCAACGTCGGTCGCGCCGTCGGCTATCTGAACAAAGTGCTGCCGAAACGAAAGTTCGTGCTCATAGGGCCGGGTCGCTGGGGCAGTCGCGGCGATATTAAGCTGGGCGTCAGCGTCACCTACTCCGACATCAACAACACCGCCGCCTTGATCGAAGTCGCTCGCAAGAAGGGTAATTATGTTCCCGACCTGTCGTTCGGAACGCACTTCTTCCAGGATCTCGTCGAAGCCGACATTCGCTACCTGCCCCTCTATCCGGATGACAAGGACGTACTGTTCAACGAGCGGTTTTTGGCCGGCTCGGATAATCTCCTGCCGGAGGTCGCCCCGGATTTTGCAGGATTGAAAGACACGCTTCGGCTGATCGAAGTGCCGGGCTGCGCGTCTGGTCAGGTGCTGTGCATCTACATGAATGCCGACCTGGACGAAGCCATGGGCATCCTCGCCCGTCCGAGCCAGGTAACGGATTCAGCGCCGGTTCCGGTCAAGGCAGAACCGGTCTTGGATGAGCATTTCTGGCGCTGGCGTTTGTATATGGTCGAGCGCCTGGCCCGGGAGATGGATGCCGAACGGTTCGGCGTCGTCAATCTCTATGTTCTCGGCAGCACCAAGAACGCCACGGCTGGACCCTCCTCTGACATAGACATTCTGATACACTTCCGAGGCACGGATCAGCAGCGCGAACACCTGCGCAACTGGCTTGAGGGATGGAGCCTCTGTTTGGGTGAAGCCAACTTTATGCAGACCGGCTATCGCACCGGCGGGCTTTTGGACGTTCACATCGTCACCGACGAGGACATCGCCGACAAAACCAGTTGGGCGGCCAAGATCGGGGCCGTGACCGACGCCGCCCGGCCACTGACGCTCGGCGACGTGGAAGGCAAGTAGTTCAGATCAGATCGCGCGTAGCGCCCTCGGGATTCTCAGGTTCAAATCGGATCAGGGCCAGTTCGGGACCGTCATGGGCGGCTGTGAGCATATGGGTGCGGCCGATTTGATCGCGCCATGAACCGGTGATTCCGGCCGACTCATGAATATGGCCGTGCAACGTCAGTAGCGGCTGCCTCTCTTCAATAAACCGCCTGACGGCGATTGAACCGACGTGCAAATCCAGAGGCGCTAAGTCGACCATTTTGCCGTCGAGAGCGGCCCGGTCCAACTTTGTCTGATAAGGGGGAGTGTGAAACAGCATGATAGCCGATGTCACATCCTCGTCGACGGTCATCTCATCCAGATCCTGAGCGATCGTCCGATATTTGGTCGCGCGTCCCTTCGGCTCCACGGTGCGCATGCCGTCCTCCGGAGAGACGCTGCCGGGGTCCGTGAATCGAGAAACATCATAACATTCCCAGTCCTTGAGCCGAAAGGGAGACGGGGGGATACAGGCGTATCCGAAGACCGGGAAACCGTCAAGAGTCGCTTTTTGCAAATGGATGTACTCCCACAGGCCGGCTTTCGCTCGATCGCGAAAATCATCCTCATAGATACGAGGGTCATCATTTCCAAGGATGACAAAAACACGGGGGTAACGATCACCGAGATCGGCTTTCAACCCGGAGAAACCTTTGGCCAGGAAATCGCGGATGAAACCGCCGCCATCCCCGGTCAACGACGCCACGATCGGCAGCAGATCGCCTCCGAGAAAGACAGCCGACGGAGCGTCGCTGGCGACTACCGCGAACAGTTTGCGGTACTTGCTCTCGTCACCCTGAAAGTCCGATATAAAAAAACAGCGCATAGTCTCACGTTCAGTTTTCAGATCCGGACGCTAATGTAACTTCGCCGTGGCGGCTACTCAAGTATGTAATGCTAATATCGGTTAGCGCCGCCCCGGTGCGATGCAAGACAGGTGCGCTGAAGGGTGAGTTCATGCAATCAGGATGAATCGACCGAGGTTTAGCGGCCTGGGTTTTTCGGATGGGAGGCCCGTTACTCATCGGTAGCTGCTACGAGCCTTGATAGCCAATCCAAGACATCACGGCCCCTTGGGGCATGTACATCGAACGTCCGGCTGTACGTCACAAATCGAGTTCGTATTCTTCCTCGGCCGCCGGGACCACCACCTCCCAACCGAATTCCTCTCTGATGCGCGTCGCCAGAGCCTCGGACGCTTTTGGTTCGCCGTGCACGATGAACAGTTTCTCCGGCGGACGATTCAATCCCATTAGCCAGGCCAGCGTCTCATGGTAATCGGCGTGCCCCGAAAGACCGGTGAGGTTTTCGATTTTGGCGCCTATGGAGACGTGTCGGCCGTGTATTTTGACGCTCTCCTTGCCGTCGATCATGTCCCGGCCGCGTGTTCCTTCGGCCTGGTAGCCGACGAACAGCACGGTGTTTTTCGGATCAGGCAGGCGTTGGATAAGATGGTGCAGAATGCGCCCGCTGGTGACCATGCCGTTGGACGCGATTATGACAGCGGGACTTCCGACGGCGCTGATAGTCTTGGACTGGTTCGGTGTATCGCACAGGTGCAAATTCCTGGGTCTGAAAACGTCTTTCCCCTTTATCCTGAGCGTCCGGCTGGCCAGGTTCTGGTCCTTGATCCGCTTCTCGTAAACAGCCAGAGCATCCAGCGCCATAGGCGAATCGACGTATATCGGCAGGACCGGAATACTCCCTGCCTCTTCCAGCCCGCGCAACACGTATAGGAGGGTTTGGGTGCGTCCCACGGCGAACGATGGAATCATGAGGACGCCTTCACGCTCAATACTCTCCTTGATTACTCGTATCAGGTCTTCCCGGAACGAGGTGTCGTCATGGAGCCGATCTCCGTAGGTGGATTCCATCACAAGGTAATCAATATCGTAAACCTGCACCGGATCGCGCAGGAGGGCGCTTGACGGACGTCCCAGGTCGCCGCAGAAGACGATCTTGCGACGACGCTTGCCGTCCGTCTTGCGGATGTCGATGAAAGCGGAACCCAACAAATGACCGGCGTCTTTGAATTTCACTCTGATACTGTCGGACAAGTCGAGTTGCTCGCCGTAATGAACCGGATCAAACTGGGAGAGGACTTTTTCGGCGTCACTGACGGTGAACAGCGGCAGCGCCGGTTTGTGTTTGGAGAAGCCCTTCTTGTTCGCCCAGCGTGCGTCCTCTTCCTGTATGTGGGCGCTATCCAGCAGCAAAATGCGGCAGAGATCGGCTGTGGGACGAGTGCAGTGGACTTTCCCGGAGAAACCTTGCTTGCCCAGTCGAGGCAGAAAGCCGGCGTGGTCGGTGTGCGCATGGGTGACCAACACCCTGTCAATTGTCGACGGCGGCGCCGGAAACTTCTCCCAGTTGCGCAGGCGGTTCTCCTTCGACCCCTGGAACAGACCGCAGTCCACTAGAATGCGAAGGTTATCTGTCTCAAAAAGAAACCGCGAGCCGGTGACACAGCCGGTGGCTCCAAAAAACGAAATCTTAGCCATGATTAACGGACTCCGAACTTCTAACTTATGGCGACCAAGTACGGTCATGCCGGTCTTAAAGACAACAACAATTCGGAACAAAGCCGGCTGTAGTTGGTGCCCGACGGTCGGTGTAAAACCGCTCGGCCAAATGTGTTTGACCCGCGTAAGCTATTGATTGTCAATGGCTAATCGTCTTGGCGCTCATCGCCGGGCGATTGCTGTCTGGCCGTCCGCCATCAGCCGCCGAAGCCTCCCTCGAAAAAAAAAGGAAAAAGCGAAAAAAACACTTGACGAAATCGTCAACTCTGACGATTCTATCGAAACTGACAGGAGTGTCGAATTAGACGGAACAATGGTTACCGTGGTTATGAAAGAAGCCGGCGGAAAACAGTCCCGACAGCAACGAAGTTACGGACGAACCCGAGAGAAGATCCTCGCTGCCGCCCGGTCTGTTTTCTCCGAAAGAGGACTGGTGGCCGCGACGGTGGATGAGATCACCGAGCGGGCCGACGTCGGTCGCGGCAGTTTCTACTACCACTTTGACGACAAGGAAGAGTTGATCGGGCATCTGGTGGAAGAGACCCTGGCGGAACTGATTCGGAAAATGGAAGCCGAATGCGACGGGAAAGAAGGTCTGGAGGCGTTGCTGGACGGGATGATTGGAGCCCACATCAAGTTTTTCTCGAATCGCTGGAAGGACTTCATGCTCTACTATCAAGGCCGCGCCGACTTGGTGCTGGATGACTCGTTCGAGGGACTTGAACCGCCGTTTCTGAAATACATCAAGAGTCTGGAAAAGCTCATTGACGGCACGATTCCCGATCCGATATCCGACGCCAGGCTGCGTCGTATGGCCTTAGCAATCGCCGGGTTTATCTCCGGCTATTACTCGTTTGCCAGTGTGGCGTCGCTCGGTCAAGATGTTGATAAGGAGTTCATGGGACTTAGAAACGCCTTTGTTACCAGCCTGGCCAATTTCATTAGAGAAGCGCTGCCGGAAAGCCAGGTTGATTGGTAAATGAAGCAGACCCGACCGGAATACATGAGGAGTGACGGAAGGAAGTTAACAACTCCTACGGAACAGTTTCGTGAGTCGTTATTGGTTGTTCGATTCACGCAAAGAACACGGCCGGACACGGGACAGGCGGCTTCAGGCTGTGCGCCTGATTCACGTATCCCCGCAGCCGGCGCCCGAGGGTTGCGCGCTATGGAAAAGAAGAGTTCACCATACGGTGAGGTGACACACCCAAGGGGTTTGGCGTCCGCACCGCGATCCACCTCCGGACGCCACGGTGTCCGACCTGCCGACATGGGAGACCATAGTCTTAGGCAGACTGGATCCGGCGCCCCGAGCCCGCTGGCCGAAGTTGGATACTCGACGACATGGAGTCTTAACATAGAACGTGGGTCATGAAGACAAAGCCATGGCCAAAACGCGAAACATGACTGGAATGAGGAATTCGCTATGAAACCCAAAGGTTGGTTGATAGCGGGTGCGGCGGCTTTACTGCTGGTTGCTCCTTTCTCAATCTGCTCAATGCAGATCGACGATGAGGAGTCGGATCAGCCGCTGGAGGCAAACGAGCCGGAGCCGGTGGAAGAGCTGCTGCCGATACTCTCAACCGCCAAAGAGTACGGATCACTTGGCACGCTGGTGAAGCTGCTCAAGGAATCCGGGCTTGACGCTGAACTGAAAGACACCGGTCCTTACACGCTGTTCGCGCCGGATGATTCGGCTTTTCTGTCGCTGGCGAAGGGAAAGCTCGATCAGCTTAGATCCGATCCGGAGGCCTTGAAGGCCGTTCTGTCGCGACACATCGTGAAGGGCAGAGCCCTGATAATCGGAGATGAAGCGGATGAAACGGTCAAGTCGCTCGGTGGCGACAAGATCAGAATCTCGGCCGATGAAGAGTCGGCCTATGTGGAATACGCCCTGATTATGGATGAGGGAATCGAGTGTTCCAACGGCGTGATACACGTGATAGATGCTGTCCTGTTGCCCGGCGACAGGTAGCGTAGTAGAGGAAAGATAACGGACCATATCGTACGGGTCCTCGCCCGTTTGGGCGCCCCGGAGTGCGGTCGCGACCAACAAACCGCTTGGAGAAACAAATAGTGAAAACGAAGTTCGCGGCTGGTGAAGCCGTCAACGGAGCCGTGGAAAGACTCACGGCCTCTCAGGAACTGAGAGAATTCAGCTCCGATGAAATCAGGGATGCCTGGGGTTTGGCGTGTAGTTTCGACTTATACGACTGTAACCCGGAGACAATCCGAAGCGCCAAAGAGATCAAACGGTTCGTTCGCGAGCTATGCGATCTCATCGGGATGCGCCGGTTCGGCGAAACGACCGTGGTGAACTTCGGAGAGGACGAGCGCGTGGCCGGCTACTCGATGACGCAGTTGATCGAGACCTCGCTGATCTCGGCTCACTTCGCCAACGCCACCAATACGGTTTACCTGGACGTGTTCAGTTGCAAACCCTACGATCCGAACGTGGTGGAGGAATTTGCGACCGAGTTCTTCGGCGGTTCCCGGTGCGCGACGTACGTCAATCTGAGGCTCTAGTCATGAGAAGCGTTTATGCCGTTACCGATCCGGCTGAATGTCGCGCTCTGTGGGATCGAGTGATTCCTCAGGAGCAATTGTCCGATGTATGGGAGGTGCGCGACTGCTTTCAGCGGCACTACGGTCACCGACCGCACTTCGTGGTGTGTGAAGACGAACACGGCATCTGCGGATTCCTGCCGCTCAGTTGGAACAGCGAAACCGAGTCGTTCGTCTATTTCCCCGGCGAGACTTGGTCGGGGAAGACCTGGTTAGAGCAGAATCGGCTGATCGCCGGCGACAAGAACGCCCTGAAGAGCATGCTTAACCTGGTTCCGGGCGCTTATCATCTGCGCTATCTCCGGTCGAGCGGCTGGACGAACGGTTCCGAGCCGACCGTTGACGAGATCGGTTACCACTTCCTGCCGCCTCGGTATGGTTTCGACCTCGAGAACTACTTCCATGAGTTCTCGGGCAAATCAGCCAAGCGGTTGAAAAAGGAGATCGCGACCATCGAGGCGCAAGGTGTTGAATACGTCTATGATGACGCGTCCGATTTCGAAACCATGGTGGCGCTGAATATCAAGCGTTATGAAACCTGGTCGTACTTCGTCGACCCCAGGTTTCTGCGCGGCTTCCGCAGTCTCAGGCAGTTGTTGTCGGCTCGCGGCTGGCTCCGCATGACCACGGTCAGGATCGGCGGGCAGGTGGCGGCCGTAGACATGGGCTGTGTGTTCAACGGTACCTACACCCTGCTGGCCGGCGGCACCAATCCGGAGGTCAGGGGCGTGGCCAAACTGATCAACCTGCACCACATGGAGTGGGCTTGCCGACAGCGGCTGGAACGGGTCGACTTCCTCTGCGGCGACTTCAACTGGAAAACTCTTTTTCATCTGACGCCGCAGCCGCTTTACTTGCTGGCCGGCCAAGGCGTCGCGCCGAAGCAGCGCCCTCAGTTGCCGAGCGGTTATCTGCGACCGTCACGTGTCGCGTATGCCGAGGGGGACGCCAATCGTGTCTGACCGCCGCGTCCTGGTTGTGGGTACGACGTCGGATTACATCGCCCACATCGACACGCAGTATCCCGGTCGCGCCCTGTTCCTGACCGACGTCGCCGAACGCGCGAACAACTCGGACCTGAAACCGAACGAATCGTGCGAGATCCTGCATGAGCTAAAGAGGACCGAGGATTCGTTCGCGGCGATAGACAATCAACTGCGGCGATGGAACCAGGAGCTTTCGGGAGTGACCTGCTACGACTGCGAGTGGCTGGGCCTGGCGGCAAGAATAGCCGAGCACTACCGGCTGCCGTTTCCGCGCAGCGAAGCGGTTTGGACCTCGCGCGACAAGTACCGCACGAAACGCCGATGGACCAAGCACGGCGTCCGCTGTCCGGAATCGCAACTCATCAATTCCGAGCGGCGGGCGGTTCGGTTTCTCCAGCGGCTGGGACGTCCCATAGTGCTCAAGCCGCTGCTGGGGAGCGGCAGCGAACTCACCTTTCACTGCCGTGACGCGCACGAGACCGCCTTGGCCTTCCGGATGATTGAGAGCGGCCTGCGGCTGCGCGAGCGATCGCCTCTGTATCGACGGGAGACTCCCGGCGGTCGTGAGTCGGCGTCCGAAGCTGCCATTCTGGCCGAGGAATTCATCAGCGGCCGCGAGTACAGTTGCGACTTCATCATTGATGATAAGGAAGTCCAATTGATCCGCGTGGCCAAGAAGCTAAGTCGGCCCGCTCTCCCCTTCGGAACCACCACGGCCTATATTGTCCCCGGCCCACTCCCCGGATGGCTGGGTCAGCGTATCCTCGAAGAGCGCCTCAGAGACGCCGCTCTGGCTATAGGTCTGGAACGCGCCGTGTGCATGGTTGACTTCGTAGCAGGCAAAGACGAAATCGTCTTCTTGGAGTTGACGCCCCGCATCGGCGGCGACTGTCTGCCGCCGCTCATTCGTCGATGTTGCGGGCTGGACACTATCGAACTGGCTTTGGACTTCGCCGAAGGGCGCGCCCCTTCGATTCCGCCGCCGTCGCAGTGGCGGCGCCTGGTCGGCCTGCGTCTCTTTGCTGATCGGTCCGGGATCATCAGGAGTATAGACACGGCCAAATTGCCGGCCGACCCACGCGTAAGTGAGGTCATGCTCAAGAGGTCACCGGGGGACCGGATCGTTCTGCCTCCGGAAGCATACGACACGTGGCTGATCGGCCACGTGATTTTTGACCCGGGGTCCGGCGATGACATTGCCGACCAGTGTGAAGACCTGAGAGGGAAACTCGTATTAGAGGTTGAAAGGTGTAATGACCAGAAGCTCGCTCGGCTTCATGCTTCGAGCCGCCGAACTGCTCAAACAGCAAACGCCACGGCTCGGCGAACAGGAACTTAACCGGTTCGTTCAGTCGTTCCTGGACCGTCGCGATCTGTTCCTGGCCGCCGCCCGTAGCCAGGGTTCGCCGCTTTATGTGATCGACCCCGCCGTTCTGAAGGCCAGAGCTAAGCGGTTTAAGGAGGCGTTTGCCGCCGCCTTTCCTCGGTTCAAGGCGTACTTCGCCCTCAAGAGCAACAGCCATCCGCTGGTGGCATCCACGCTGGTTAGTGAAGGTATCGGACTCGACGTTTCGAGCGGCCTGGAGTTGGAGCTTGCCCTCAGTCAGGGAACGAACGACATCGTATTCAGCGGACCGGGCAAGACCCACGATGAGATCGAGCTAGCCGTCCGCCATCGCGACCGAGTGACCATACTGCTTGACAGCTTCGCGGAACTGGATCGGGCGGAGCGAATCGCCACCTCGCAGCAGGCCGTCGTGCGCGCCGGTGTCCGCCTGACCACCGATGACAGCGGCATCTGGAGGAAATTCGGCATTCCGCTGGAGGAACTGGGACGCTTTCTCGTGCAGGCTCGATCGTGCCAACACGTTAAGCTTCGCGGTATGCAGTTTCACATCAGTTGGAATCTGAATCCGGAGTCTCAGGTGCTGTTCATCGCCCGTCTGGGCGCCGAACTGAGGCGACTGGCCCCGAAACACCTGGGCAAAATGGAGTTTCTGGACATCGGCGGCGGCTTCTGGCCCGATCAGGGTGAATGGCTTCAGCCGGCCGCCACACCGCAGGGCATGCTGCACGCGGCGCTCGCGGAAAAGCCATACAACGGCCGCGAGCACTTCAAGCGCTCGGCCAGCAGTATTGCAGATTTCGCCGATCACCTCGCCCAGGCCGTCACCAAACATCTGCCGGGTGACACAGACTGCACGATCTGCGCCGAACCCGGCCGCTGGTTGTGCCACGAGGCCATGCACCTCCTGCTCACCGTAATCGACCGCAAATTATCCGACGTCGTCATCACCGACGGCGGCACCAACGCCGTCGGCTGGGAGCGGTTTGAAACCGATTTCTTTCCCGTTATCAACTTGTCGCGTCCGGGCCTTCACGAACATGAGTGTCTTGTCGCCGGGTCGCTCTGCACGCCCCACGATATCTGGGGGTACAGCTACTTCGGGGAGGGTATCGAACCGGGCGACATCTTACTGGTGCCGAATCAAGGCGCCTACACGTACAGTCTCCGGCAGCAGTTTATCAAACCGCTGCCTTCGACCGCCGTTCTTCCCCACACTGCACCTGTAAAAGGAGAAGGTCAGTCCGAAGTAGTTCGGTGATCTTTATGCAGACGCTCCGTCCACCAAGTCACGCCGCCGAGGCTGATTTCTTGCGGCGACGAACGGCCACCGCCCGGCGGTCCCTCTCGTTGTTGGTCTGGGAGGGCGCCTATGCCAACGTTTTCATCGTCCTGACCGGCGGCGCCTTTCTCACCGGCATGGCCATACTCCTGGGCGCCAACGACCTCGTTCTCGGCGTTCTGGCGGCCGCGCCGTTTCTCATGCAGAGCGCTCAGTTGCTGTCGCCCTACGTCTTCACAATTCCGGAGTCCAACAAGGATCGAGTGGCGTCGACCCTGGCCGCCAGCCGAATGGTCTGGCTGGCCGTCGTCCCGCTGCTGCTTTTCAGCGGAGGTTGGCGGCTTTACGTTCTTCTGGGTGTGGTGGTTTTGTCCAGTCTGCTGACTATGGTATCCACGCCGGCCTGGTTGTCCTGGATGGCCAACGCCGTCCCGGCGCGGCTGCGCGGTCGCTTTTTCAGCCGCCGCAACGCGGCCGTGGCCGTGACTACGTTGCTGGGAACGGTTCTGGGCAGTCTTCTCCTCGACTGGACGCGCGAGATGAAAGCGGAGGCGCTGGGGTTTGCGGCTATCGTCGGCGTCGCCTCGGTCGGGGCGCTGCTTGCCTGGCGGGCGATGCGAAAGCTCCCGAACGGACGCGGCCGAACCGTCGGTCACGACCCGGCCCGACCCGATCTGCTCGCACCGGTAAAAGATAAGAGCTTTCGACGGTTGCTGGGGGTGTTCGCCGTCTGGAACGGCGCCATCGGACTGTCGGCCGCCTTCTTTGCTCCGCATATGCTTTTGAATCTGCGCATGAGTTTTTTTCTGATCGGCCTGTATACCTGCGCAACGGCGCTGGTGGCGGTGATTTCGAGCCGAGCCTGGGGCCGTCTGCTGGACCGCTTCGGGTCCAGAGCGGTCTTGAATCTGTGCGCGGCCGGCATCGGCTTGACTCCCCTCATCTGGCTATTCCCCACCCGGACGTTTCTATGGATACTGATTCCCGAGGCGGTATACTCGGGCCTTCTCTGGGCCGGATTCAACCTGGCTGCGTTCACTCTCCCCTTGGACCGAAGCCCTCGCGAAAACCGCACCATCTACCTGTCGGTGTTCGCCGCCGTGACCGGGTTCGCCTTCTTTCTGGGCTCCCTGGCGGCCGGTTTCGGGGCCGAGTCGCTGCAAAACTGGTCGCTGTCATTGGCCGGTTTCACCTTCGTGAATTACCATGTGCTGTTCGTGTGCTCGGCGTTGGTGAGAATCATGGCCGCTGTGTTGATTAAGTCATTCCGCGAGCCGGCCGACGTCCGCCTGCCGGTGGTTGTCCAACTGATGGGATACGCCGTACTCAAGCGCATGTCGCTGGGTCGACAGATACTTCCGTTCGCCGTCGAGGCGGTGTCGTCAAATCACGAATCGAATACAACCGAACAGAGGAAATAGTCAACCTTGGAGATGTACCGTAATGAGTCGTCGAAATCGGGGCAAGAATTGCCCAAGGTGCGGGAGCAAAGACGTACAGCTGCAAGAAGATCTGCAGGAAAACACCGTTCTTTACGTCTGTATGGACTGTGATTACCAGCTCCCGACAGGAGCGCCGTCACCGCGCAAAGAGCCTCGCCGTCGTGACATGACGAAACGGTCGCCGGCGCGGGAAGGTGTCGACCCCGACAAATAACCCCCGCCATCGTCATCGCGAGTCTGCCGGCCACAAATGGTTCTTAAGGACGGACGTGGCGATCTCAACTGAATGCCTGGCCCTACGTTTGAGATTGCCGCGCCCGCCAGGGGCGGGTTCTCCCGCAATGACGGAAAACGGGACTTTCTCGGCAGGCCCAAAGGGGCTGGGTCACTACTGTGATTGCGCCGGATTACAGGGTACACACCCCCGGATCGGACTACCCGGCAGGCCCCAGGGGAATCGGTCGAACCAAAGCGGCCGTCGGTACGTCCATATAGTATGAAGAAGAAAGAGGGTGAACAGAGTAGGAAGTTGGCTCTCATGGCGGCTGCGTCCGCGACGCTGCTTGAGCGCCGGCTCTGCGCGGCCATACCCGGAGCGACCGTGCCCGACAGCACGTTTATTGCCTGGGGCATCTACGGCCAACAGGTGATCGTGGTTCCGGAGGCGCGAATAGTCATCGCCCGTGTCGGCAACGACCCGGATGGCTGGGATGGAGGCAGGCTGGTGACGCTAGTGCTGGAGGCGGTCACTGGGCCATGAGCCGTGACCGCTCTTCGTATGCTCCATCGTAATACCTTGTGGTGGCTGAGTCTTCAGACTCAGCCGCAGGCAAGCCTGCCTCTTGCGCGGTTTGAAGACCACGTCGGCACAAGGGTAACCTCTCCGGATTGTCATGCTTCCAGCGATATGCCCTTGCTATCCGCCCCGGCACATGGTAGCTTCCAACATCAGACAGTTATTGAGCTTGGAGCGGCGCGGCCGCATCCGAACAGAGAGGAAAGACAAATGAGCAAGACAGAAGAGAATCTGAAAGCGGCTTTCGCCGGTGAATCGCAGGCGCGCAACAAGTACACCTACTGGGCGGCCGTGGCGCGCAAGGAGGGGTATCACTATATCGCCAAGCTTTTCGAGGAAACGGCCGACAACGAACGCCGTCATGCCAAGGACGAGTTCGCGCTGCTGGGGGGTATCGGCAGCACCGAGGCCAACCTCGAGGAAGCCATGAACGGCGAGCACTACGAGACAGTCGAAATGTACCCCACCTTCGCCGAGGAGGCTAGGGCCGAGGGTAACAAGGAAACGGCCGTTCTGTTTATGCTGATCGCCAAGGTGGAAGCGCACCATCGCGACCGCTACAAGAAGCTGCTGGAGCGGGTCAAGACCGGGACCGTCTACAAGCGCGAAAAGCCGATCAAGTGGAAGTGCTCCGTCTGCGGCTACATCCACGAGGGGACCGAACCGCCGAAGAAATGTCCCTGCTGCAAGCATGCGATGGAGTACTACGAACCGGCCAACATGGACGCGGATATCTGAGAGGCGCCCGATGGCTGTCTACCGATGTGAGGTCTGCGATTATCTGTACGATGAGGCCGTGGAGGGGACCAGGTGGGAGGACCTCCCGGACGACTGGGTCTGCCCGGTGTGCGGCGCACCCAAGTCAGTATTCAGTCTGGTGACGGAGGCGGCAGCAGCGACCGGGGGCGACGAGTCCGCCGTTGCGCCGTCGGCGCGTGATTTCCGCCGCGCCTCGGATGATCTGGAAATCTCCATGGCCGACATACACACGATGGCCGAGACCGGTCGCTCGATCCTCGAACCGATGCGCACCAAAAAACCGGTGGTGTCATTCGGCGATCTGCTGATCAAAGGCGCCCAACTGGCCAGACTTCCGCTGAACAGCAACGAACCGGTCAGCACGACAACGGTCATCGGCCTCAAGGCGAGACAGCCGCTGGTGATCGAAACGCCGGTCTATGTCAGCCACATGTCGTTCGGCGCTCTGTCGCGGGAGGTAAAAATCGCGCTGGCCAAGGGAAGCGCCGCGGTCAGGACCGCCATGTGCTCGGGCGAGGGGGGCATTCTGCCGGAGTCGCTGGAAAACGCCTATCGCTACATCTTCGAGTACGTCCCGAACCGCTACAGCGTGACCGAGGAGAACCTCAGGAAAGCGGACGCTATCGAGATCAAAATCGGTCAGTCGGCCAAACCGGGCATGGGGGGGCATCTGCCCGGCGCCAAAGTGACATCGGAGATCGCCGAAGTGCGCAGCTTTCCGGAGGGGCAGGATATCACCAGTCCGGCCCGCTTTGACGACATCGCATCACCGGAGGAACTGAAAAAAAAGGTGGCGTGGCTGAGAGAAGTTTCGGGTGGCAAGCCGATCGGTGTCAAGATTGCGGCGGGACATATCGAGGCCGACCTGGCGGTGATACTCCAAGCCGGCACCGATTTCGTCACTATCGACGGACGCCCCGGCGCGACCGGCGCGGCGCCGAAGTATGTCAAGGCGGCGACCTCGATTCCCACGCTGTTCGCGCTGTATCGGGCGCGCAAGTATCTGGATGAGAATACCGCCTCCGAAGTCTCCTTGGTGATAACGGGAGGGTTTCGGGTGTCGTCGGATATGGCCAAAGCGCTGGCCTTGGGCGCCGATGCGGTGGCCATCGCCACCGCGGCGTTGATCGCCTGCGGCTGTCAGCAGTACCGCCAATGTCATACGGGAAAATGTCCGGTGGGAATCGCCACGCAGAACCGGAAGCTTCGAGCACGGCTCGATATCGAGCGCGCGGCCACCGGATTGACGAACTACCTGACTGTGTGCACCGAAGAGCTACGCGATTTCGCCCGCCTGACCGGCCGCAACGACGTGCACGGCCTATCGATCTCCGACTTGTGCACCACCAACTCGGAGATATCCGACCACACGGCGATCGAGCATGTCTAGATTCGAAACGTGAAATGTCGATAGGTTGTGTCCGTATGGACAGTTACGGGCACCGGCACAATTGTCCGGCATCGGCGGGCGACAAATCGAATCTCCGGCCGAAAGAAGCGCGAGCGGACAAGGGCGATATGTAGACTGGTCGGCCGGATATCCGACAGTATCACGTACCGTCTCCCAGCCGTCACGTCTTAAGAGTCCGGTGGCCGACTCCGGGCTGTGAGAAACCGTAGGAGGTTACTCGGGGCGATCATCGGTTCGGCTCCATGCGCGGCACCATTTCGAAAGGCTCTGCGTCCTTTTGCAGCAACAAAGAATCAGCGCGCAGCCTCTCTCTGAGCCTTGAGATGTCCGGGGTCTCCCATCCGCTGTCTCCGAGCTGTTGCCGAAGCACGCAGAGCCTTTCGAAGTTGACCTTACCATAGAAATCCCCCGGATCGGCATCTATGATCCTCAGCAGTGTCTTCTCCAACTCGGGCAAAGCAGACCCTCTCACGAATTCCTCGGTCTGAGTACGGTCTCTGAAACTGATGGAGAAGCGAGAGATGGCCGCCAGACCCAGAGCGTCGGTGTTGGACGGCAACAGCTCGGCGGCCTGTGCGAAATCCTCGGCGGCCTGATCGAGGGCGGCGGCGGGTTGGGCTGACGATAGCAACATGAACCCGTGCATGGCGTCGAGCAGTCCCAGCGCTTTCTGATCGCCGCCTTTTCCAGCCCGCCGTCGGAACTGTTCGCGACGCTCCTCGAAACCTCTCAAGTTCCTCCGGTAGCGGCCGGGAGCAATGGTCTCGCCGGCCACAACCGTCTGGAGGTAGATGGCGGTAGCATCGAGGAAGTAAAGGCCGGGCAGCAGATCGCGAAGGTTGGCTTGCCCGATCGCTCGAGGAATCTTCACCCAGCCGGGATCGCGGTTTCGACCCCTCACGCCCCAGGGCTCGATACGCATCCAGTCGTCACGAGCCTCCAGGACGGTAAATGAAAACCCCTCGCCGATATTACCTTCGAGAAGCTCTCCACTCACACTATCCGAAGGGCTTTCGCGCAGGCGGACATCGCTAAGGTAAGCGTCGGCAACCTGGAATAGCTGGACTCTGGTGAAACGCCGCGGCGTCAGAAAGACCGATGTCCTGGGCAGCCGGCCGGTGAATCGCTGGTTTTCGCCAGCGGCATCGACTAGTGGGATGTCTACCGTCTCCTCGACGTTCTTGCGCATGAACTCGACTTTCAGCATCAGGTAGATATCATCGCCTATTGTCTCAAAGCTCCCGGACAGCAGGGTCACCGCATGGCCCGGACGGACCTGATCTTTTGCGCAGCAGCGTTTTCCCATTACGCGCTCCAGTATCGCCTTGTCGGAGCAGTCGGTTTTGGACCGGGGGTCAACCACCAGGTTTATGAAGCCGAGGGAGCCGTGACCGATCTGAGAATACAGACCGTCAAATAGAACCAACAGGCCGAGCATCCGGCCGCTTTCGTCCAGAGGCAGAGTGGGGTCCTTTACGCCCGTGAACGGTTTGACATAGTTGTTGACGGCGGCTCCCGAGAAGACCAAGGGTTCCTCGCAAGACGAAGCCAACTCACCGCTTTGCACTCCCGCGGCAGCACCGATGACAATTAGGGTCGAGGTCGCGACCATGAATGCCGTCGAACAGGATTTGGTTTTCATGTCACGGCTCCCTTTTTTCGAGAATACTGTTCACCAGAACGGCGTCGCCGCTGTATGAGCCGCTTGACGCGGCGGCCTCGACGATTTTGTTCTCAAGATTGAGGATGTGATTCAAGACGCTTTCGGAAGTCGGCTCCATGCTCGGCAATCGGCCGGCCTCTAAGGCCGCTTGCCACACTAAGCGAGCCTTTGCTACATAGCTTTTAGCCCCGTCGAATTCTTCGTTGGCGAATGCTCTCAGCGCCTGAGCCAGGCACAAATACGCCTCAAACTCGTCGCCGAAAGCGATGTCTACGAACGCCTCCTCAACGTCGTCCGTCTGCTCGATGGTCGACCGGAGCATGTGAAAATCGAGGCCGTCGGCAACATCCCGGTAGGCCCGCGCCGGCATGATCATTATGAGCAGGTCGGCTTTGAAGCTCGGGCCGGACGCGGAACTGCGCTCCCTGATCTTGCCCCACATTTCCATCAAAACGTCACGCCCGATGAGGACCTTGACGTATTCACTGTCGTCGAAATCCGATCCGTCGCTCTTGGGAGTGCGATGTCCGCACAACACGGACTTGATCTCATCAGAATCGAACAGGTTTCCCAGCGCCTGGAGAACAGCCATCTGAATACCGATGTCGTAATCGTCGGTCATTATCCCCGAGGTTCCATCGGATAGCGTGTATTCGATCTGACTCAGGATAACCTTGGCTCCGGATGTATTGTTGATAGCTTCACACGCCCGCAGTTCGTTGTCAGGCGTCGGTTCGGGCTGGCCGACGGCCGTCAAGGCTGCCAGTGTCATTGCCGTGAACCAGAGCAGGCCGTGTTTCATAATCCGCCTCCTTTGTCTCCAGACGGGTCCCACTTCTCACCGAATCTCGCCAACCCTCTGGCTAAGGCTTCGCGAGATTCTATGTAGCGATTCATATTTGCGTCGGTTACCATTATTTGCCACGCTTTCAGCCCCTGCTCGTCTTGCCCGCCAAGATGATCCCGATACTCCTGCAGACTCTTCAGCGCATCCTGATGCCCGATCTCCCCCAGCAACTCAATAGCTATTTGATGAGTGCTGAACCTGAACTGCCCCTGCCTCATCGACAAAACGGCCGCGAGACCCACAGTCACGTCTTTGGGGTGGGCCAAACCGATCATGAACAGGCCGTGTCGGGCGGCGGTTGCAGCCTCGGCCGAACCGTGCTGCAAGACTCCTATCAATGGGACTATGGCCGCCTCTCCGTAGGAGGCGAGAGTTAGCGCCGCCGCCCCAGCCCGCGGCTTGCTAACGTCGCTGGAGTGCAACGTGGTCAGCAGTTGCTCAATAGCCCTCGCCGATTCTACCTCCAGTTGCTTACTTTTGAACGCCTGTTCGACCGAGTCTTTGAGGCTGAATGCGAACCAAAAGACCAGAAGGGGAATAAGCAGAGAACCGACGGCTTTGATCCACTCTCGAGTGTTTTGCTGTTTCTTCCAGCGAAACTCGAAGTCTGCCGTAGTTTCCGCCGTCCTTTCCTCGCGTGGCGTTGCTTCTTCTCTCATTTTCATCTCGATAGGATCAATCTCCGAGACCACAGCAACAGACCGGATCGCCGGGAGCAGAATGATGCCGGCCGTTGCCGCAACCACTCATCTAATCAACTTAAAACTGCGGCACTATGATAGCAAGTTTTTTTTAACAGGATAACGCCATGTCAGGCCGACAAGCGTCAACGAACACGGCGTCCATATCGGGGAGTTACCCGGTAGTATCACCCGATGGAGCTTCGGGCTAGAACCTCTTCTGATACACGTGACAGTAGGGCTGCTTGCCGGTTTTCTGGTAGTAGTCCTGATGGTAGGCTTCGGCCACCCAAAACTCGTCGGCCTTGACTACCTCGGTAGCTACATCGTAGCCCTTGTCCCGCAGCAGTTGGATTAGTTTCTCGGTCGTCTGTTTCTGATCCTCATCGACGTAGAACACTGCCGAACGATACTGATCTCCGATATCCGGTCCCTGGCGCTCGACCTGGGTCGGATCGTGAATCTCAAAAAACAGCCGGGCCAGTGTTTCGAAGTCTGTTTTGGACGGATCGAACACAACCTCGACCGCTTCGGCATGGCCGGTGTTGCCGTCGCAGACATCGCGGTAGCTGGGGTCGTTCTTGTCGCCGCCCATATAACCGACGCTGGTGGAAAGCACCCCTTCCGCCTGCTGAAAATAGTACTCGGTGCCCCAGAAACAGCCGCCCGCGAAGTAGGCTCGGGCCGTGGCGGTATCATCGGCCGTCGGAACGAAATTCAGCGATATGGAATTGACGCAATGACGCGTGTTTTTCCGGGTGAATTCTTCGCCGACGAAGACATGCCCCAAATGCCCGCCGCAGGCGGCGCAGAGGATTTCCGTGCGCCTCCCGTCGGCATCCGGAACCTGCTTAACAGCACCGGGGATAGCGTCGTCGAATGAAGGCCAGCCGCAGCCGGATTCGAACTTATCGGCCGACTCAAACAGCGGCGCATTGCAGCGCTTGCAGGTGTAGGTGCCGGCTTCATGGTGAGGGTAGAATTCCCCGATGAAAGGCGGTTCCGTCCCCTTGTGAAGGATCACTCTCTCTTCTTCCGGCGTCAATTTATTGAAAGTCATGGTGGTGTCCTTATTATTCTGGCTTCTGAGGGCCGGGCCGGTCACAATCGCAATCACGCCGGCCAGAACGACGGCCAGTCTCGAACCTATGAAGACTCGATGTCGAGACGACGTTTCTTTGTCGGCTGATGTCTGTATATGTAGTGGTCGGTTGTTTGACATAATCATAGGTTCCTTTCACCTCAAAGACAATAGCGGGAGTCGATTTGTTCCTGCTTTGTTTGTTTCAATGGACGAAGAGAAAGGCTTACAACGAGGGTCGGGTGGCGGTATCTGGTTCGTCATGCTAAGCGAGATCAATGCATGACGTTTCTCTTTACCTCACGTGCACCCTTCGAATCCGCTCGCGGTGACAGGCAAGCCTGTTCTTTGCGCTTCGCGCGGTGATAAATCACCTCCCGGCGCTTCGCGCCGTGTCCTACCGAGCGGGTATAATAAACCCCAATGTAGATAGTGGACCACGCATTTCAAGAGATTGTCATTCCTGCGAAAGCAGGAATCCAGTCTTCAGACGGAAAGCTCAGCGGACTGGATACTGGCTTTCGCCAATATGACGGAGACGGACAGGATGAACCCGCACCTGCGTGGAAGTGACACTTTCATGTTGCGTCAGGTCCTGGCCCGCTGTAAGCGAGGTGCGACCTGACGCTTTTTGATTGTCCGGCGCCGGGTCACACTCTCGACTTCGTCGCAAGCAAGACCCGGCGCAACTGCGACGCAGCGCGCGAAGCGCGAAAGACCAGCTTGCTGCTTAGTCCTCGCGGAGCTGGGCGGACAGGTCTTCCAGACGCTTCTTGATCCGTTCCGTTTCAGGTTGATTTGGCGCCAGCGAAACGAATATCTCGTACCAGCGTATGGCGGCGCCGAGGTTGTCGCCGGAGTCCTCCAGGAAGCCTTTGATAAGATATGGATACGGCAGGGTCGAATCGACCGCCAATAGCGACGTCGCCATCGTGTCCGCCTCGTAGCTGTTACCGGTGCGGTAATGGATAATCATTAGGTCGGTGAGGATCTCTTTATCGCCGGGAAAAAGTTCGGCGGCGCGTTCAACGGCCTTCAGAGCTTCGTAGAACTTTTTCGAGTCGCGATAGCAGATGTAGTTGTTCATGTGATGTTCGCGGCCGTACGGCTGAAGCATCAGACAGGTATCCAGCTCGACGCGCGCCTGCGCATATCGTCCCAACCGAATCAGCAGGCCGACCAGCGTGGAGCGCGCCTCGGTCCAGTACGGCCGCTGCGCCTTCATGCGGTACAAAACGCGCAGGGCCTCGTCGAGTTGACCGGTCGTAATCAGATCGTTGGCGGCGCTCAGATTCAGGTAGTCGTTGGATATCGACTTCATCCCCCATTCCCACTTGTTGGCCAACTCGAGATTGGTGGTGTCGAGCACCGGGGCGTCATCGGCAAGACCGCTCGTGTCGGCGGCGTAAGACGGATCGTTATTCTGCGGAAGTTCGTCCCGGTCGACCTGTTCGTATCCGGGGATGCGCAGCACTTGCTTGCGTTTATCGAAATGTCGGCGATAGAAATAGGCGTCGCGAAAGGCCAGACCGCCGTGCAGATAGTGAAGTTCGTGCTTGTCGAAGTACTCGACGGCGTAAGGCTCCATGCGTCTGATATTCAACAGCACCGGCAGAAAGCTCGTCGGCGCCATCAGCACCAGCGCCGTCACTATGGCGAGTAATCGTCGGCCGGCGGCGCGATCTCGAGGCAGATCGGCCAGCAACAACCCCAAAAGCAGCGACATCGGCGTCATGTAGGCGAGCATCCGGGGCAGATCGAACACGATACCGTGCACGGGATCCATGATGACCATGACACCACCTCCGGCCAGGGTCATCAGGCTGAAGGTCAATAGATCGGCGTCGGTGCGCAACGTCGCAAAGCGCCGCATCCACAGGTACTTGGTGACGACGGCCACCGGGGCGGCCAGGAGGAATATCTGCACCACGTCGCTGACGTGGCGAAGCGAAAACAGACCGTAGTCGCCGAAGGGAGGTTTGCCGTGCAAAAACAGGATGGAGCGCGAGAACTCGAAATCGGTTACACCGTATACGTAGATAGCCACGAACAGCGCAAGGCAGGCAATCGGTCCGCAGAGCAAAGCGGGCGTGAGAATCTTCTTTTTGCTCCGGCCGAGGTATCGCATGGTGACAAAAACAACCGCCGGTAAGAGGTAAATCAGCCAGACGTGCAAGAAGACACCCAACGCGGTCAGCAGCCAAACCAGGACCAACTCTTTCGCCCCGCCGCGCCGATTCAGCCTGACGGCGGCCCAGGCCACCCAGCAACTGACCGCCGGTATCACCGGTTCTACGCCGATGAAACCGAAGTACAGAATCGTCTGGGGGCCGATGAACATCACGACGAAAACAAACACGCGCCGCACCGGGTCGCGCGTCAACTCCGCCGTCAGTTTAAGGCAGCCGACCAGCGTTGCCGCCGTCGCGATGAACGAGATCAGCTTCCAACTCATCACCCCTGCCATGTTGCGCGGTAGGTCGGACAGAGAGAACAGGGCGTAGGTCCACGACACCAGCAGCGTAGCGCCGAACTCGAACCATCGGCAGATAATCCGAGGCGCCTGCGCGATCTGGGCTATGCGCATATTGCCGCCGCCGAGCAGGAAAGAGTCGTGTTGAAAAACAACAGTCACGGCCAGGAGAATGACCGCCGCCGCCAGAATGCGCAGCCGAGTGCTGAAAAACCCGGCGAGAGAAACAGCGCGCGCGGTCAGCAGCAGCAACAGGCCGACTGTCAGCCCCAACCAGACCACCGTATACCAGAACGGCAGGTGAGCCAGATGCGTGAACGACCAGTTGTTGTCGAAGAGATAGCCGCCGAGAAACCGGCTTGCCGTGAACAGTACCAACATCGCCAGCGCCAGGCGCCACGCATGCAAGATGTGCTTGTCGTCGATCATGGATGACGCGTCAGAATTCCTGGCGGCCTTCGATCGCCCGACCCAGAGTGGCGCTGTCGGCGAACTCCAGGTCGGCGCCGACGGGCAGTCCGCGCGCGATACGGGTGACTTTGACGCCGATCGGTTTGATTAGTTTGGAAATGTAGATGGCAGTGGCTTCGCCCTCGACGTTGGGATTGGTCGCGATGATCACCTCGGCGACGTCACCGGTGAGCCGAGTCAGAAGTTCTTTGATGCGAAGATCATCCGGGCCGACTCCGTCCAGCGGCGACAACCGCCCGCCCAGGATGTGAAACAGGCTGTTGAAGCCTTCCACCTTGTCAATGGCCGCGGCGTCCTTCGTTTCTTCGACGACACAGATTACGCCGCCGTCCCGCTTCGGATCGCTACACACCTGACAGGGATCGCTTTCCGAGATGTTGAAACAGATCGAACAGAAACCGACCTTCTCCTTCACCTCACGGATAATCTCGGACAGCTCCAGCGCCTCTTCCTTGGGCAGGTTGAGAATGTAGAAAGCCAGCCGCGCCGCCGACTTGCGCCCGATGCCCGGCATCCGGGCCAGCCGGTTAGCCAGCCGCTCGACCGATGAGGCCGATTTGAACATGACGCACCTCGCGCTAGAACGGAAGATTCATGCCTGGGATATTCAGTCCGCCGGTCAGACTGGCCATCTTCTCGGTCTGTAACTCCTGGGCCTTGGTTCGCGCCTGGCTGATGGCGGCCAGGATCAAGTCTTGCAGCATCTCGACGTCGTCGGGGTCGACCACTTCCGGGTCAATCGTTATCGACACGATATCCTGTTTGCCGTTGGCCACCACCTTGACCATGCCGCCGCCGGCTGTTCCTTCCACCTCGGACTGCTCCAACTCGGCCTGAATCTTCTCCATCTTGGCCTGCATCTGCTGCACCTGCTTCATCATGTTGCCGATGCCACCTTTAGCCATGATCGTCTCCTATCTGCTATACCAAAGAGTCTACTGTTTACCGTTCCTGACCTCGATGATCTCGCCTTCGACCTTGTCCACCAGCATTTGCAGTCGCGGTGAGTTTTCAAGCAGCTTCTTTACGTCTACGCCGTTACGGCGTTTCTTTTCTATATCGGTCGGCCCGGTTTCCTTCTGCGGGTCGGTATCGAAAGTTATACTCAAATTGGCGGCAAACTGATCTTTCAGACAATCCGTTATCAGGCCGAGATTGGACGGCTTCTCCACCACCTGGCGCGCCACCGTGGCCGAACCGCCGAATACGGCCAGAATTCGGTTGTCTTTGACCTCCCGAACCTCGGCCATGGCCAACTGTGAGGCCAGCATGCTGTTTTTCTGCCTTAGAAAACCGAGAAACTTCTCCCATCCGGCGCGCACCATGGCCATATTGACGGCGCGCGACCTTGACGGCTCCCGCGAAGGCGGCGCCGGTTCCCCCTCGCTCCGAACCAGCTTCAGCCCCGAGCCGGCCGCGAGGTCATTCTTTTTTTTTTGAGATTCTCCGAACAGGTTGTTCGCACCGCCGGCGCTGGGATCTTGACCCAGATGCGCGAGAATCTCCTCGAAGCGGACGGTTCCCTCCATCTCGGCCATCTTGATCGCGGCCACGTCCAAAAGCAGACGTTCATCAAGGCCGCTCTTGCTTTTGAGGTCGCGGTTGAGGTCCATGCCGATTTTGATCAGCCGGACAATGTCCCCCACCGAGAAGTTCTCCGCCTGTGCCGTGTATTCGGCCAGTTCCTCGTCGGAAAATCCTAACAGGTCGCCCGCTTCCTTATCGGTGGACAGGATCATCAGCAGCCGCAGGTGCTCCAGCAGTTCGGCGGTGAAGTCGGCAATGTCGCTGCCGCCGTCAACCGCCTGTTTGACCAGCCTCAGCACGGCTTTGCTGTTGCGCTCGGCCACGCCGTTGACGAAGGCGAACAACATCTGCCGATCCACCAGCCCCAGCGCCGAGACGACCGTCTCCTCGGTGATTTTCTCCGCGGCGAAGGCGGCCACCTGATCCAGAAGCGACAGGGCATCGCGCACCGCACCGTCCGCCTTGCGGGCCAGCAGCTTGATGGCCGCCTCGTCGATCTCCAGCCCTTCCTTGCGCGCGATCATCGACAGATGCGCCGCCAGCGCCTTGACCGAAACGCGCTTGAGGTCGAAGCGCTGGGTGCGCGAGAGAATGGTCTCCGGCACTTTGGTCGGCTCCGTGGTGGCGAACATGAAAACGACGTGGGCAGGCGGTTCTTCGAGAGTTTTCAACAGCGCGTCGAAGGCCGCGCCGGAGAGACGGTGGACTTCGTCGATGATATAGATGCGTTTCTTGCCGCCGGTCGGCAAGTAGCGGACGTTTTCGCGGAGGGTGCGCACGTCGTCGACACCGGTATTGGAAGCAGCGTCGATTTCGAGCACGTCCAGCGAACTCCCGGCGGCGATCTCCTTGCATGGGTCGCACACGCCGCACGGTTCGGGTGTCGGGCCGTTGACGCAGTTGAGGGCTTTGGCCAGCACGCGAGCGGTAGTGGTTTTGCCGGTGCCGCGCGGCCCGCAGAAGAGGTAGCCGGAGCCGACGCGGTTGTTCCTGACCGCATTTTGCAGGGTGCGGCTGACATGTTCCTGGGCGACAATGTCCTCAAACCGCTGCGGCCGATATTTGCGGGCAAACACCAGATAACTCATTGACAATTAATATACGGAAAAGGAGGGAGAGGGGGAATCATAATTTGGAAGTGTGATGCGGCAAGTCCGTCGCCCAACGCAGCGGTTTGCGGAGCGTTTTGCCATTCCCACGGAAGCGGTGGCAAACCACTTTTGTGCGCTTCGCGCAAGGTCTCTCGGCTGAGTCCAGGGGGCGCCCCGCCCTCGGGCTTGTTGAAAAAGCCCCAATGGCCGTCGTTGCGAGGTCGCGCGCTTCGCCTGACCGCGGCCGTCTTTCCCTCTGTGCTGCCAAGCGACTCGCCTGACAGCTACTGGGTTTCGTGGCAGGTGTCGGACGGGGGCGCCCGACACACTATCAGATGACACCACCAACGAATGACATGTTCGTCGGCGGGTCCTTTCGGGCGACCGCTCATATAAATCCTTGCCCTCAGCAACAGCCGGTCGGATATTACGTATCTGACAGGCGACGGCGACGCTGAGAAAGGCAACTGATGAGCGGTAGAAAGATATTCTTCGGTGTTGTTCTGATCCTGGTGGGCTTGGCCTTCCTGAGTCTTACCATGCGCATCATGTGGTTCGATCTTAGCGACATCTTCAGGTTCTTTCTGCCCTTCGGCTTGATCGCTCTGGGCGTCTGGCTGATCATGCGCAAACGGCGCCGGACTTTCGAGTGCTGCCGGCCCGAATACAACATCCACGTTGACGACTGTCGTTGCTTCTCGACCTCGACCCGACCGGCCGTCGCTCCTTCTGAAACCCCGCAGAATTTCGCCCGGGATCAGGCCGGCGAGGCCGCCACCGGGTTCGTAGGCGACGCCGGGCCGCGCGTCTCCCAAACCCCCGACACCGATGCCGGGGACAAGCTGCGCTACAGCAAGCTGCTCGGCGACATGTACATCGACCTGAACGGCCGTACCCTGGAGAGCGTCGAGATGTCGTCCGGGATCGGCGACGTCGAGATCAAACTGCACGGCGCGCTGTTGTCGTCCGGGTTGAACCGGATGGTGATCTCCGGGTTTATCGGGGACATTCGGGTGTTCATGCCGACGGACCTGCCGTTTTTCGCCAGTTGCTCGAACTTCATCGGCGACATCGAACTGACCGACCGTCGCACTTCCGGTTTCGGGAACAATATCGACTTCCAGACCGAAGACTATTCGTCAGCCGAAAAGAAGCTCTACATCGCCGCCCACAACTTCATCGGCGACATCAAAGTGCATAAGGTGTAAGGGGAGCAGGCTAGTCGAGACTGAGTTCCTTGGCCCAGCGATAACTAATGTAATCCCCTGCGCCTGTACGGAGATATGCAGCTTCCTTGTGCGATTGTTCGCTCACTTGGGTTGCGGTCGAATCCTTGAATCTTCGGACAACATCCGTCATAACGCGAAGGTCTTCTTGGGAGAAGTGTTTTTGATCTACCGTTTCTTCCGTTGCGAGTATCTCGCCTTCTCCACCATCAGCGAATTGGTGTACAGTGGCGTTGATCACGCCCTGACTCTGCAAAAAGCCAAGAAGTACATCGAAATTGTCAGGAACCGGGCCATAAGGTCCCTTAGCATAGACCGTACCTGTCAACGACATTCTATGACGCTTGTAGGATAGGAAGTCAGAGTAAAAGAGAAGCTTCAGGAGTTTGGTCTTGAATACGCGACCCGTTTCTGACAGAATATACTGTGCCACCCGAATAAAGCGGATCAGATCAAACGGACGATCACCAGTGAGGTGTCCCACATCGATGCCATCATATATCGTTGATACGACAGCATATTGCTGCCTTTCCCGTTCTGACCTGAGGAGTTCACGCAATCTTATTGCAAGCTCCTCGGCAGCCTTCTCACCTAGGCTCCCACGATTCCTCAAAAACAACGTATTCATGTTCGCAGGCTCTTCTAATAATACGAGTTCATCGTTATGAGACCGCTCCTGAATCTTGTTGTTCTCGTACGAAGAGAGAGTGGTGGGAGACCAACCCAGAAGTGCACTGAATTGTCTCTGTGAAAGGTTGTACTTCTCACGGATTTCCTTTATCTCACTAGGGAACAAAAGACCCTTCTCCTTACGTAACACCTCAACTGCGAGTTCGTAGTTAAACTCCTCCTGCTTCACATCTGTGAAGGTACCTTCACATACTGTACACTGATAAACTTGTGCTTTAATCTCGACCGTACCTTTTTTGAGAGGGTAGTCTTCACGCAGGGTAATGGCGTCGATCTGAGTGATCTCGTGGCATATGGGGCATAAATCGGGTTTGGCCATCTTGTTAATCGTTCCTCAAGGGATAATCAATAGGCCGCTCGGGGAAATGAAACGAAATACAATTACAAATCGTGTGACTGTATCTTTCCACCAAAGCCAGTTTGATGTACACTTCGGACCCACCAATAGTCGTGCCGAACTCGCACACAGACTCGTAACTCCTGTCCGGATCACTTCGCGGTCCTCGGTAATAATCCATATATGTTAGGTTCTGGACGACGTCACCCACTACTGCCATCGAGATTTCCAGCTCCGCGGCAGTCCGAACATTCGCAGATCTGTCGACGTGGTAGAATTGACCTCTTCCAATACAGGCCACAACCTTCGTCAGGAACTCTTCTACCTGCTCTCTGCTTGCTACATCCGTCATCGACAATATATGCTACTAATTAATAACAGTCAAGCATAGTTTTTGTTCTTAATTTATAGCGAATTCGTCAATCGTCTTTCTATCATTATGGTAATGAATAACTTAGCCCCTACAGTATATACCTACTCAAATCCTCGTTCTCGATGATGGCGGAGAGGGTCTTTTCGACCATTTTCTCGGTGATGGTGACCTTCTTCTTGTCGGTCGGGGGTTCGAAAAGGAGATCCTCCAAGAGCGTCGTCATGACCGTATGCAGCCGTCGGGCGCCGATGTTCTCGCTGTCGCTGTTGACCCGCTCGGCGAACTCGGCGATTTTCCTGATGGCGAGTCTGTTGAACTCCAGCTTTACCCCCTCCGCCTCCAGAAGCGCCTTGTACTGGGTCACCAGCGCCGCCCGCGGTTCGGTGAGGATGCGCTCGAAATCCTTGGCGCTCAGTGAATCCAACTCGACGCGGATGGGGAACCGCCCCTGCAGTTCGGGGATCAGGTCGGCCGGTTTGGCGGCGTGGAAAGCGCCGGCGGCGATGAACAGAATGTGATCGGTGTGCACCATCCCGTACTTGGTCATTACCGAAGAACCCTCGACAATTGGCAGGATGTCGCGCTGGACACCCTCGCGGCTGACGTCGGGGCCGGTTTTGTTGCCGTCGCCGACGATCTTGTCGATCTCATCGATGAAAACAATCCCCGTCTCCTGCACCCGTTCCAGGGCCTCGGCAATCACGTCGTCCATGTTGATCAGCTTGTCCATCTCTTCGTTGGTCAGCCAGCGTTGCGCCTCGCGCACGGTCATCTTGCGGTGCTTGGTTTTCTGCGGCATCAGGCCGGCGAGCATGTCCTGGAAGTTCACTCCCAGTTCCTCCATGCCCATCGGCGTGAACACCTCCACCACCGGGAACGACCGCGCTGGCGTCTCCAGCTCGACCGTGCGATCATCAAGCTCGCCGGACATAAGCAACCGCCGCAATTTATCCTTGGTGCGCCTGCGGGATTCCTCGACCGCGTTCGATGGTTCTCCACCCGGCACCGGTCGCGGCGTCGGTCCCAACAGCAGATCGAGAACGCGCTCAATGGCGTTCTTCTCGGCCTGCGCCGTGAACTCCTGGGCTTTCTCGGTCTTGACCATGTTGACGCCGATGTCGACCAGGTCGCGCGCCATCGACTCGACGTCGCGCCCGACATAACCTACCTCAGTGAACTTGGAGGCTTCCACCTTGATGAACGGCGCCCGGGCCATTTCGGAGAGGCGGCGGGCGATCTCGGTCTTGCCGACGCCGGTCGGACCGATCATGATGATGTTGTTGGGCATGATCTCGGCGCGCAGTTCCTCGCTGGCCTGCTGCCGCCGCCAGCGGTTGCGCAGCGCTATCGCCACCGACTTCTTGGCGGCGTCCTGACCGATAATATGCCTGTCGAGATGTTCAACTATTTCGCGCGGCGTCGGGAAGATGTTGTTCATTTGATCGTTTCCACTTTGATGTTGTGGTTGGTGAAGATACAGATGTCGGCCGCGATCTCCATGGCCTGGCGCACTATTTTCTCCGCCGAGAGTTTCGGGTTGGCTTTCAAAAACGCCCGCGCCGCGGCCAGGGCGTAGGAGCCGCCGGAACCGATGGCGATCAGGCCGTCGTCCGGCTCGATCACGTCGCCGTTGCCGCTGAGCAGGAAGATATGCTTTTTGTCGGTCACGGCGATGACGGCTTCCAGTTTTTGCAGCATCTTGTCGGTGCGCCACTCTTTGGCCAGTTCCACCGCGGCGCGGGGGAGGTTGCCGGAGAACTCGTCGATCTTTTTCTCCAGCAGTTCGTACAAAGCCAACGCGTCGGCAGCCGTGCCCGCGAATCCGGCCAGAATCTTACCTTCGCTCATGGTGCGAATCTTGACCGCGTTGTTCTTCAGAACCGTATCGTCGAAAGTCACCTGACCGTCGCCGGCCATAGCCGCCTGGCCTTTGTGGATCAAGCCGATAATGGTGGTCGAACGCGTGCGCATGGATCGTCCTTTATTTTGTCGTGCCGGACCTGGGATGGGCGGCGCGATATGCTCTCTTCATGGTTTCGGCGGTTACGTGCGTGTATTTCTGCGTCGTCGACAACGACGAGTGGCCCAGAATCTCCTTGATCAACAGCAGGTCGGCGCCGTTCTCCAAAAGGTGGGTGGCGAACGAATGGCGAAGGGTGTGCGGAGTGAAATCAAGTCCCTCACTGCGAGCGTATTTTCTGACCAACCGATCGACTGAGCGGACGCTCAACGCCTGTCCGCTGCGGTTGAGAAACAAAGCCGGAGAACTACTCTCCTTGGACGCGGCGAACACGGCCCGGGGACCGAGATAGCGCTCCAGGTCCGCCTGAGTCTTCTCGCCCAACGGCGCCTGACGAACCTTGTTCCCCTTGCCCAGAACGCTGATCAATCCCCGGCGGTGGTCGATATCGGCCAGCGTTATCCGCGCCAGTTCCTCGCGCCGGATGCCGGTAACGTATAGCAACGACACCATCAGAAAATCACGCCGGTAGAAGTAACTCTGTTTGTCATCGCGGGCGTTTCGCTGCTCGAAGATACCGATCGCTTCCTTCTGCGATATGAAGCGCGGGATATCGGCGCGGTACTTCATCTGAGGTATCTTGAACAAGTATCGCAGATGCTTCTTCTGTGGAGACAGGTGCCGTTGAAATGAGGAAAGGGCCGACAGAAACCGCGCCAACGAACGGTTGGAGACGCCGGACTCCGAGCGTTCGCGCAGATAAACCCGCAGATACAGCGGATCATTGGGCGGCGCGCTCGGCATGGCGTCGTGCTGCTTCTGCAAGAAGGTGATCCACGGGGTGAGATCGCGACGATACGCCTCGACCGTATGTTCGGACCGCCCCTTGTTTCGCCCCAGGTCCTGTAGAAACTTGTCGAGAGCCTCACTCAGCATAGGGTGATGATATCCAAAAACATAGCTGCCGTCAATCCATTTGGCCGCCGACCGCCAGCATTACGTTCAGCCGGTGGCGCAGCCGCCCCGTTCACGGACAGCCCACCTCACCGGCGCCGATCAGTTCGCCACATTCATTGTTGATTTCAGCGCAAGGGGAGTCCAGTTGCAGACGCAAGTCGCCCCCCGCGAGATCACAGAAAAGGGGATTGGCGCTGAGATTGCCGTTGATGCCGGCCTGGTCCTCGATATGATCGACCCAGTCGCCGCCGACGTTGCCGAAAACGTCGCAGCAACTCATGACCGGGACGCTGGTGCCGTCGGAGGAATAGACGGCGCCGCCGGCCGGGCTGTGCGAGATAATGCAATTCTGGATAATCGGCGAGGCCCCGGCGATAAGAAACATCCCGCCACCGGCCATGGAACCGTTGCGGGTGAAGGTACAGTTTCTGATAACCGGCGAGCCCGACTTGCAGCGAAGAGCGCCGCCGCTGATAGTGGCGTGATTATCGGCGAAAACGCAATTCACAAAGATCGGCGAGGCCGACCGGCACCGCACCGCACCGTGGCTGTCATACGTTCCACGAAAAGTGAAACCGTCGACCACCACGCTACTCTTCACATTGTCAAACGACAGAGCGAAATGGTATTCACTTAAATCCCCTTCGCAGTCGAAAACGGTTGCCGCCGGACCTGAGACGGACATTATGACCAGCTCGAGGTCGGGGATGACGACGTCCCGGTTGCCGTCGCCGCTATAGATACCATCTGCGAAGAGGATAGTGTCGCCGTCCTCGGCAAGTTCCAGGGCTACTCGGAACGTGGCGGCCTCGTCCGGCACGTATATGATCGGGCCGTCCGGCGGCGGCGGCGGAGGAGGAGGGTTCTCGACGGACTTGTCATCGCATCCGGCAAGGACTCCGCAGCACCAGACGACACATAGCAAAAGAAAGGGTCGCATGTTTTTCCACCTCCGGGGGACAAAGTAAACTGCGTCGCTCAGTCACGCACGTCAACAATAGTTTTGGGATCCCTGTCCACCGCCAAGTACCGCCGGGCGAAGTCACTGACGGCGAAATCCGCCTTGCTCAGCGAGCGATTGTTCCGTAAGATGGCGCTATGAAGAAAACATTACTTATGCTGATGGTGCCGGCGGCCGTTTTGCTGAGTTGTGGCGGGTGTGACCGCGACTTTCGCACCGTCCACTTCAAAGCCCTGGTGGCCGACATGCACAGCGACAGCGTGCTGAAGATGAAACCGGGATTCGATCTGGGTGAACGACACGCCGAGGGTCACATGGATATCCCTCGTCTGCGCGAGGGGGGTGTCGACCTCCAGGTTTTCGCCTGCTGGCTGGCCACCGAGACGGAACGGGACTCCTGTGTCGCCCGGGTCGATGAGATGATCGACCGCCTTGAGATGCAGGCGGCCCAAAACGACAGCGTTCTGACTATTTGCCGAACCGCCGACGAGGCCAAGCGGGCCGTCGCCGACGGTCGCATCGCCGCCGTCATCGGCATCGAAAACGGCGTCGCCATCGCCGGCGATCTGCGCAACATTCGACACTTCTGGGATCGCGGCGTCCGATACATGACCCTCACCCACACCGCCTCCAGCGACTGGTGCATCTCATCGGCCGACAGTGCGCCGGCTTTTCATGGTCTGACTGATTTCGGGCGCGACGTTGTGCGTACGATGAACGAACTGGGAATGATCGTGGATATCTCGCATGCCTCGGTCGAGGCCGTCGAGGAAGTCCTCAAAGTCACGACCGCTCCGGTGATTGCTTCGCATTCATGTGTCTACGCTTTGTGCCGGCATGACCGCAACTTAAGCGATGACCAGATTCGAGGAATTGCCGCGAATGGTGGGCTTATCGGAGTTAACTTCTACAACGGGTATCTTTCCGAGGAATTCAAGCAGCGTTCCGACTCACTGTGGGAGATGCATGGGCCGCAGATCGACTCGCTGAGAGAATCTTACGCCGCTGCCGACAGTCTGTACCGAGAGGTGATGAAGCCGATCCGCGCCGGAATATACGGGCAGTTGGAGGGGCTGGTCGACGTCGGTACGGTGGTCGATCATATCGACTACATCGTGAAATTAGTCGGTGCGGATTACGTCGGGTTGGGTTCGGACTACGACGGCGTGCCCAATATGCCGGACAGCCTTGATGATTGTTCCGGCATGCCGAATATCACGGCCGAACTGATCCGCCGCGGTTACAGCAACAAGGACATCAAAAAGATCCTCGGCGGCAACTTCATACGCATCTTCCGCGAGGTGTGTGGGTGACACGGTTTCGGAACCATGTCACCTTGAGCCCAGTCAACGTCACTTTGAGCGCAGTCGAAGGCTGACGGACTTCAACCTTTCTGTCAGCTACGACTCCTTCACCGCGCTGATGATGTCCAGCATCGCTTTCTTGCCGTCGTTGAAGAACATCACGGTGTTGTCCAGCGCGAACAACGGATTGGGAATACCGGCGAAACCCGGGCTGAGACTGCGTTTGATGACCACCACCGTGCGCGCCTTGTCGACGTCGATAATCGGCATCCCGGCGATCGGCGAATTCGGATCGGTTCGCGCCACCGGGTTGACCACGTCGTTGGCGCCGATCACGATGGCCACGTCCATCTGCGACATCGAGGGATTGATCTCGTCCATCTCCCGCAGCCTGTCGTATTCGACGTTGGCCTCGGCCAACAGCACGTTCATGTGTCCCGGCATGCGCCCGGCCACCGGGTGAATAGCATAGTCTACCGTGAGGCCGCGCTGCTCCAGCAGGTTGGCCAGGTCGCGGACGGCGTGCTGGGCCTGGGCGACGGCCATGCCATAGCCGGGTACGATGACGACGTGCCGTGCGCCGTCGAACAGCATGGCGATCTCTTCGGCCGAGGTCGCCTTAATCTTACCGCCGTAAACATCGTCAGCCGACGGCGTTTCGCTGGTTGGGCCCATGACGCCGAAGAGCACGTTGGCCAGCGAGCGGTTCATCGCCTTGCACATGATGTTGGTGAGAATGATGCCCGAGGCGCCTACCAGCGAACCGGAGATAATCAGGACGTTGTTGTTGATCACAAAGCCGGTCGCCGCCGCGGCCAGACCGGAGTACGAATTCAAAAGCGCAATCACCACCGGCATGTCGGCTCCGCCGATGGAGAAGGTCAACAGCACTCCCACCACACCGGCGGCGCCGACCATCACCCAGAACAGCATAGTGTTGTCGGGGTTGAGCACCACCAACACGCCCAGGATCAAAGCGACCCCACTGAGGACGACTTTGAGGGCGTTCATGCCGGGGAAGCGGTCTTTCTTGTTCAACAGCAGGCCGCCGATCAGAACGCCGGAGAGTATCAAACCGACCGACTCCGGCACACCTGCCGTCTCGAACGAAGCCACTCCGAACCATACCGCGCCGGCCGCCACGATCAGCGAGAAACCGTACTTGGCGACCTTTTGCCAGAGGTGAAGCTTCCATTTAACCGCCAGAAACTCGGCCAGCTTGCCGAAGGCGACATAACTGCCGAAGAAGGTCACCGAACCGATGATACCGGTGGCGACGGTGGCTACCTTCATCTGAGTGTCGGGACCCTCCGATGTGACGTACTGCATCGCCGCCACCAAGGCCGATCCGGCCACCAGCACCGATGCCGCGCCGCCGAAGCCGTTGAAGAGGCCCACCATCTCGGGCATAGCGGTCATCTTGACTTTCATCGCCGCCACCGCACCCAGAACCGAGCCGATGGCCACACCCAAGACAACATAATGCCATTCGAACTTGCCGGAGAGCAGAGTCGCGGCGATCGCGAAGATCATGCCCAGGGCGGCCATCCGATTACCCCGGACGGCCGTTCTGGGATGAGCCAGACCCTTCAAACCGAACATGAACAGCACGGCCGCGATGAGATAAGCGATGTTGACTGTATCCGGATTCAGCACGGTCAATCCTTCTTCTTGAACATTTTGAGCATCCGGTCGGTCACGAGAAAACCGCCGACCACGTTGATAGCCGCGAAGATCACCGCCACAAATGCCATGATCTGCGCCAGCGGGCTGGTGTCCATCTGTCCCGCCAACACCAACGCGCCGATAATCGTGATGCCGGAGATGGCGTTGGAGCCGGACATCAGCGGCGTGTGCAGAGTCGGGGGGACCTTGGTGATTATCTCAATGCCGACGAATATCGCCAGCACGAAGACAGTCAGGATCATTACAAAGCCGTCCATCAGTCCTCGCTCCTTTCTGTTTTGGCGTCGAGGCCGAACAGTTTGCGCAAGCGGGCATTGACAATCTTGCCGCCTTGCGTCAGCAGAGTATCTCGTGTAATCTCATCTTCCATATCAACTTTTAGCGCGCCGTCTTTGACCAGATGCTTCATAAACGTCAGCAGGTTGCGCGAGTACATCTGACTGGCGTGGTACGGCACGGTCGAGGCGAGGCTGGCCGGGCCGAGGATCGTGACGCCGTTTTCGACCACCGTCTGATCGGTTTTGGTCAGTTCACAGTTGCCGCCGCGCTCGGCCGCCAGATCGACAATCACCGAACCGGGTCGCATCCGGCGGACCATCTCAGCCGTGACCAGCACTGGGGCTTTCCGGCCGGGGACGGCGGCGGTGGTGATAGTGATATCGTTTTCCGCCACAACCCGGGTCAACAACTGGCGCTGCTCGCGGTAAAACTCCTCGTCCATCGCCTTGGCGTAGCCGCCTTTGTCCTCGGAATCGGCCGCCTTGATCTCGATCTCGACGAACGCGGCCCCCAGACTCTCCACCTGTTCCCGCACCGCCGGGCGCACGTCGTAGGCGCTGACGATCGCGCCCAGCCGCCTGGCTGTGGCGATCGCCTGCAACCCGGCAACACCGGCGCCTATTACGAAAACACGGGCGGGGGAAATCGTCCCGGCGGCCGTCATCAGCATCGGGAACATCTTGGGCAGCAACCCGGCTGCCAGCAGCACCGCTTTGTAGCCGGCCACTGTGGCCATCGACGACAGCGCGTCCATCGCCTGGGCGCGCGCGATGCGCGGCATCATCTCCACCGCGAAAACGCGCACGCCGCGCTCGGCCATGGCCGCGACCTCATTCTTAGCCGTCAACGGCTCAAAGAACGACACCACGGCTTGATCCTTGCGCAGCAATTCCAGATCGGCTTTGCCCTGTTCGGGGTTGGCGCCCAACCCGCGCACCTGGAGGATCACATCGGCCTTGTCGAACAGCGTCTTGCGATCCGGGGCTATCTCGGCGCCCTTCTTCTTGTAGTCATCGTCGGATAGCCCGGCCTGGAGCCCGGCGCCGGTTTCGACGACGATCTCCATCCCGGCTCGCTCATAGAACGGCACTGTGTCGGCCACCACCGCCACGCGGTTCTCGCCGGGGAAACTCTCTTTGGGGACGCCGACGATCAACTTCTTAGCAACTTCTGTCATGTATCGGACTACTCTCCTGCGTCACAGCCTTCGGCTTTATCTTACTATTGACCTGCTTAACCGGACTGGTTAGACAATGGTTCCCGGATTGTCAAGTAGGGACACGGTCAAGCCGTGGTTTTCGCGCTGCGCGCGTACGGTCGAGCGGTGTCCTTTGCACTTCCTGCGTAGCGTTGCAAAAAACCCGGCTTGACCGGGCGGCTTGGCGGTGTCACCCTTCGACTCCTATCAGGGTGAGGTGGTACGGCTCAAGGTGAGGAGGGGTGTAGCGGGATCGCAGGGATCCTGCCTTACTATACGCGCTCAGGAGGTTATTCAACACTACCTTTGGCCGGGGTGACAGGGTGTGGACGGCGTGTGATGCGGCGGACAAACGCGCGAAGAGCCAAGAGGCAGCTTGCTACTCAGGCTGGATCGGCCACCAACTCGAAACAACCGCGCACCCGCTCGAACAAGTCTACCGCTTCATTATCGTAGAAGTCTGCATCGGTCCAGGGCAAGCGCACGAACCGACCCTGCGACCAGACCAGCGTCAGTTCGCAAAAGACGCCGTTAGTGAGGTACACGCTGTGCCCGAATTCGTGATGAGACGCCATCACCAGACTGGATACCGTCATAATGCCGGGATCGATATTGACGGTGCGAAAGTGGAAATCCTCTACGCGGTCGGCGAAATCAGGCTCGATCTTGTGGCAGATCGCCTTGATCGAGGCCAGCGACGAACGCGGCACCGGTCGCTCGAAGGAAAAGAACCGGCGGCACAGGTTGGACCCCATCTCTTCGCGGTAACGCTCACCGTTAGCGCACGCGATCTCGGCCGTCTCGAAATCGACTCGGCCGAAGCGTCGCTCCAGCGTCTTGAGACAGTCGGCCAGTGCATCTATGGACGAGTAAATGATCGAAATGATCAGCCGACCGGGAGGTGGTTCCATAACACGCGCCATGTCCTATGTATTGCTGCCGGGCCGCCCAAATCAACCAAAAACATCCCTTACCGCCGATTTGTCGGATATCAGCGCGTGCGTAAAAGCCGTCCGGGTCACGCGGCCAAGCCGTGTTTCTCGCGTTGCACGCGGCAGAATCGAGGGGATCCAGCCCTGCGATGATAAAGGGTCAGGTGGCGCCGCGGCTCAGCACCAGCAGCGCCTCGAGCACGCCGCCGGCGATGGCGTTGGCTTTGTCTGAGATGCGATAGCAGTGCTCTGGATTCCCGCGCGGGTCGATATCGCCGATTTTCTGACCGGCCGACACGGCCAGACCGTTCCGGATCAATCCCCGCAACACCCCGGCAATGCGGCTGTGCAGTTCAACGTCGGTCACCACACCGATTAGTTCACCCGCCTCGACCCGGTCGCCGATCCGACGATGCGAAAGGAACGACCCATCGGCTGGAGCGCGCAAGACCCGCTCGGCGCCGACCCCGTCGACGACAGCCGGAACGCCAGTGTCGGCCTCCGAGGCGCCGTCATAAATTACCCGACCCAGATCATGGCCACGATTGGTTTCGATAACGGCGTGGCAGTTTCGCCCCGCTGCAAAACCGGGACCGAGACCTATGACGATTGGCACCATATCGATTGAGCAACCCGCCTCGATCTTGAGCATGCGGGCGTCGACAACGGCATGCGGCTTGAGGTGGGGAAGAGTCTCAGCCTGCGGGTCGATTATGACGGGCACGAGATCAGGTTGGACGCCGAGTGCATCGGCGACCGATCCGATCAGCCGGGCGGTGACGCCCTCTACCGTAACGTGGTTCTCATAGACCGCCTCGGCAAAGCAGACGGTTCGTCGGATGCAGGCTGGCTGGTCCTGCTCCAGCGCGATCACCTCAAAGCCGCAGACGAAAAGTCGCCGGATCACCCCCGAGGCCATCTCGCCGGCGCCGCGCACCACCACCCGCCTGGTTTGAGAATCAGGGTTCTTCACGGTTCTTGGCACACGCGGTTCTTTACGGCAATCAACTCGGCGGCGATGGCGACAGCGATTTCGGTCGGTCCCTCGGCGTCGATAGCGAGTCCGATCGGTGCGTGCACCGTGTCCAACCGGGCGCGCTCGATCTCGCTTGCCTTCAAGGTGGCGAACAGCTTGGCGATTTTCGACTTGGAACCGATCATCCCGACATAGGCGCAGTCTTTATCGAGCGCGTACTCCAAAACCGCCCGATCGCTCTCGTGTGAGCGCGTCACAATCACTACAAAACTGCGGTTGTCCAGCGGCGGCAGCGATTCATGGTAATCCGCATCGGTGAGTACGGTGTTAATCGGCAATGCAAAACCGCTCAGGATGTCGCTGCGATCATCGACTACGGTTATGACAAACCCCAGACCCTCCGAGACGCGGGCCAGTTCTCTCCCGACGTGCCCGCCGCCGAATATGATCAGTTTTCTCGGCGGTCCGAAGCGCTCCAGAAACAACTCAGCTTCACCGCCGCAGTGCATCCCGGTGGTGTCCTCGCCGCTGTCCGCCAGGCGATATCGCTTCATTCGAGCCGGCGCGTCGGAGTTGAGCAGTTCAAGACAGTCATCAATCACCATCTTCTCGAATCGACCTCCGCCGACCGTACCGGCAATGGCGCCGTCGGCGTACACGATCATGCGCGCCCCGACATCGCGCGGCGAAGAACCCTGTGTCCGCACGATTGAGGCCAGCACAAAGACGCGTCCTCGAGCGCGGTCATCGACTATCTGCTTGAAGATATCCATAGCCGGCCGGCGGTGGTCACAATGCCGCACTCCCCTTTCTTGTCGCGTGGTCTTTACCGGTCGACGCCAGTTGCGCCAGCGCGGCCCGGTAGTCGGCCTCGGTGTCGATGTCGATCTGGTCCTGATCGTCATCCAGTTCGTACACGCGCTCACGATAGCGGGCGATCAACTCTTCACCCACACGGTCACCGTCAAGCTTGAGGAACTCCCCGAACAGCGAACGGGCGAATATGATCGGATGACCCCGACCCGACGGCGTCCGGACATGGAGAATCAAGGGACACTCCCGTCGAAACAAGTCGAGCGAGCTATTCATCAGAGCCGTACCTACACCCGGCTTGTCGCCGACCATGAACAGAGCCGCCTCAACCTGCTCGTCGAGCGCTCTTAGAGCGCACCGGATCGACTCGGCCCGCCCCAGGCGATAGCCGACGTTATGGATGATGCGAACCCGGTCACTCACCAGCGGCGTCAAGCGGTCTCGCACGCGGTCGCCATCGAATCCGGTAACAACAATAACCTCGCTGACCTCGGATGCAACCGTATTTGCCAGCACCTGTTCGACAACCGTTCGGCCGCCGTAGTCAAACAACAGCTTGTTGTCTGATGGCATTCGCGAGGAACGACCGGCGGCTAGGATCACGGCTGAGATCTTCATTTGACGCCCGTATCGGTCATAGGCAGTTATGATAGAAGGAGGTTGGTGAAATGTCAAGGCGGGCCTGAAAGGGTTAGTCAGTCAAATAAGTACTAGGGTGAATAGGGAACTCGTCAATACCGATACAAGTATATGCAAATGAATTGACATTGGTATCGTTTTGAGTATATTTATTACTAGAGTAGTGAAATGGAAAAAGACTTGGAAAAGAACCTGGAGTTCGCCGAGAGTAAGAAAGCCGAACTCCTGCAGTTGTACCTCGGTAAGTTTCTTCTTATATATGACCGGGAGATTGTAGGGTCTTTTGACAGCTACGAGTCTGCTGCAGGCAATGGCATTGAGCAGTACGGGCCAGACGGCGTCTTCTTGGTTTACCATGTTACTAAGGATAGGCCGGTCAACTTGGTCATGGAGGCCCGGTTCTGATCCACCGCATAGTCTATGGCGGAAAAGGCAAGGCTGTCAAGGATGGCAAGGAAGTCGAAGTACCCTTGCGCCCTGCGGTTGTCTTGACTCAAGCAGGACCTTTCCTGCAAGTGGAAATCCGCCCCCCTCTCGCAGTAATCAGACAAAATGAGAAGGATGGTAAGCCGATTCCTAGTACGAGAGTGCGGGCCCTGATAGATACAGGGGCGGCATTCTCCGTTGTCACACCTGACGTTGCACGAGACGCGGGGATCATCCATACTGGTTATGGAGAAATCACTTCAGCTCAAGATATACAACGTCAGCCGGTTTATTTCGGAACTATTTGGTTCCCCTGGAACGCGGCGAAAGAAGCCCCTATCGCAGCCTGCCCACTCAAAGGTCTCTAATGCCTGATCGGCCGAGATGTTCTGCAGCATTGGTATCTCACCTATGATGGACCTAATGGAACTTTAGTAATCTGTGACTAGTGTCCTGCGTCTAACGCTTCTTTACATTTCAACTGGTCATTTTGGGTTGCCAGGAAATGTTTCTGATGGCCAACGCACGGTTTTTCCGGCTCTTACAAGAACAATTGCCATGTTAGGGTGTTG
>Ga0214473_10000346_pt1 | contig 65070 bp, 58 predicted proteins | sample RVTome_7_FD_203509 | JGI IMG/M metagenome (GOLD analysis project Ga0214473, IMG submission 203509) | Soil microbial communities from uranium-contaminated site in the Upper Colorado River Basin, Wyoming, United States - RVT98D197 | ecosystem: Environmental > Terrestrial > Soil > Contaminated >...
TCATCTTTTTCCCCGACTACCTTGATGTATTAAGGAACTGGGAACCTTATTACATAGAAAATCCGGATTCTAACCTTGACCGTTGCTTGGGTAAGGGTACTGATTGGCGTACCATTATCAATAAAACTCCACGAGACCGCTTGGCTGAGGTTTTGCGAGAGTTCTATGTTGGTCAAATCAAATCGCTCGGTTACAAATACTTCGAGTATGAACGCATATTGATGAAAGGTCACCCCCTGTATATATTGATTTTCTGCTCTCGCCATGAATTGGCAGCAAGACTGTGGCGAGGTATATCAGGCAAAAAACCGGATGGCCAAAGAGTTTTCAATTTTGATTAACCATCGTCCTCTATCAAATTATTGATTTTTGCCTGTGACCACAATAAACCGTAATTAGCTGAAAATTTAAGGGCAGATTTGAGGCACGACCTGCTCTACTCTACGGCTAAAATAAAGTTTGACGTACTTTGGCGGAGGTGTTATACTTGTGTGGCAAATCTATATATTCAACTCTTTTTGGAGAGTAAGATGGAAACAAGCAAAATAATCGCTGAGGGGATTACATTTGATGATGTTCTGCTGATACCGGCCAAAAGCGACTTTGTGCCCAGCCAGGCCGACACGCGCACGAAACTAACCAACAATATCACCATAAATATTCCCATAGTATCGGCGGCGATGGATACGGTCACGGAGGCTTCGCTGGCGATAGCGTTGGCGCAGGAAGGCGGAATAGGAATAATCCACAAGAACCTTTCAATCGACGCCCAGAAAATAGAGGTCTCGAAGGTCAAACGCTCGGAAAATGAACGGGTGCTCGACCCGGTGACACTATCGCCCAATGAGCCTGTCAGCAGGGCACGGGAGCTGATGGATGAGCAGAAAGTTTCAGGCGTCCCCATCGTCAAAGGCAAAAAACTGGTGGGAATCCTCACGCACAGAGACCTCAAATTCCTCAAGGACGACTCCGTCAGCGTAAGTACGGTAATGACGAAGGATAAACTCATTACAGGCCCGCCCGACACTACGCTCGAAAAGGCAAAGGAGCTTCTGCAGAAGCACAAGATTGAGAAACTATTGCTTGTTAATAAGGCAGGCGAGCTTGTCGGCCTTATTACGATGAGAGATATTGACCGCGTCCAGCAGTTCCCGCTGGCCGCGCGAGACAAACGCGGCAGGCTTCGCGTCGGAGCGGCGGTCGGCGTTCACGATTACGAAAGAATCGATGCCCTTATCGCGGCGGACGTCGATGTCATTGTGGTCGATACTGCTCACGGGCATTCGCAGAACGTCCTCGATACGGTAAAGAAAATCAAATCCAAGCACAATATAGATGTAATCGCGGGCAATATCGCGACGGCGCAGGCAGCGGAGGATTTGATAGCCGCCGGCGCAAATGCCATAAAAGTCGGCATCGGCCCCGGCGCGATTTGCACCACGAGAATAATTTCCGGTGTCGGGGTTCCGCAAATTACCGCGATAATCGATTGTGCGAAGGCGGCACAGAAGCGAAATATCCCCGTTATCGCCGACGGCGGTATCAGGCAATCAGGCGACATCACCAAAGCCATCGCAGCGGGCGCATCGAGCGTAATGATTGGCGCGTTGTTCGCGGGACTGAAGGAAAGCCCGGGGCAATTGGTTATATTTAAAGGAAGGCAGTTCAAGGAATATCGCGGGATGGGGTCGTTAGGCGCAATGGTCAAAGGCTCGGCTGAACGTTACGGCCAGAAAAGCTCGACCGCGAAGGAAAAACTTGTTCCTGAAGGCGTCGAAGGTAGGGTCCCGTACCGAGGTACGCTGAGCGAATTCGTTTATCAGCTTGTCGGTGGACTGCGGGCAGGTATGGGTTACTGTGGAGCGAGAAATATCGAGGAACTAAAAAGCAGCGGCAAATTCGTACGAACCAGCTCCGCTTCGGTGAGCGAATCGCATCCGCACGATATACAAATTACGAAGGAAGCGCCGAATTATTCGACCACGGAACATCTTGAATCGTAAACGAGGTGTAATTTGTCGCACGAACTTATAGCAATTTTGGATTTCGGCAGCCAGTACTGCCAGTTAATCGCACGGCGGGTACGCGAGCAAAGTGTTTATTCGCGCATCTTCCCCGCGAATACGCCGGTATCGCAACTTCGGGATTTGAACGTCAAAGGCATAATAATGTCGGGCGGCCCTGCGAGCGTATATGAAAAAAACGCTCCGCGCTGCGATGAAAAAATTTTCGAGCTTGGTGTGCCGATACTCGGAATCTGTTACGGAATGCAGTTAGGCTGCCAGATGTTAGGCGCGGAAGTCGCCCCAGCGAAAAGCAGGGAGTACGGCAGAACGAATCTTTCAATTTTGCAGGCAGGCAATTTGTTAGCGAACCTGCCGGAAACAATTATCGCGTGGGCAAGTCACGGCGACCAGGTTGGAAAATTAGACGAGCATTTCATAAAGCTGGCATCGACAAAGACGTGTCCTTACGCGGCGGTGAAACACAAGAAAGTAAAATTCTTCGGTGTTCAGTTTCATCCGGAAGTATCGCACACACCAAAAGGCTCGCAAATCTTAAGAAACTTCCTGTACGACATCTGCGGATGTTCCGGCGACTGGAAAATGAGCGATTTTGTCGAGCAGACCGTCGAAACCATTCGCCAGCAGGCTGGTCACGACGCGGTAATTTGCGGTTTAAGCGGTGGAGTCGATTCATCCGTTGTTGCGTCGCTCATTCACAAGGCAATCGGACACCGCCTTGTATGCATATTCGTTGATAACGGCCTTTTGCGAAAAAATGAACGTGAAAACGTCGTCGCGACCTTCCGTGACCATTTTCATATCGACCTGCGAGTCGTTGACTGGTCGGAGCAGTTTTTGACAGGGCTAAAAGGCTTAACAGACCCGCAGCAGAAACGCAAAATTATCGGCGCAGAATTCATCGAGGCCTTCAAATCCGAAGCAAAAAAAATTCCCAACGCCAGATTTCTCGCGCAGGGAACGCTTTATCCCGATGTTATCGAATCAGGCTCCCGCAATGGAGGCCCTGCCGCCAATATAAAACTTCATCACAATGTCGGGGGGCTGCCTGCGGAATTAGGTTTCGAGCTTATTGAACCGCTGAGGGATTTATTTAAAGACGAAGTCCGGCTTGTGGGTGAATATCTGGGTCTGCCCGAAGATATTATCTGGCGGCATCCGTTCCCCGGACCCGGCCTTGCCGTCCGAATCATCGGTGAAGTCACGAAAGACAGACTTCGTGTCCTTCGCGACGCCGATGAAATTCTTATTGATGAGATAACTTCCGCGGGGCTTTACCGAAAAATTTCACAGGGACTCGCAGTGCTTTTGCCGGTGGCGACCGTCGGTGTTATGGGTGACGAGCGAAGCTACGAGAACGTTATCGCCATCCGCGCTGTCGAAACGACCGACTTTATGACCGCCGATTTTTCGCATATACCGTATGAAGTGCTCGCTGCGATTTCAAACAGAATCATCAATGAAGTTCGCGGAGTCAACCGAGTTGTCTATGACATATCGAGCAAACCGCCCGCGACCATCGAGTGGGAATAATTGGCTGGCAAGCCGCATAAAAAATAAAAGCAGAATGTCCCTTTTATTTCATGGTTTTTTCCATCATTCCGCTTTTCTCCATCATTTTGCCTTTTTCCATCATCTCGGCTTTTTCGGTCATTTTCTTGCACATCGGGCACATTTCCATCATCTGCGTCATCATCTTTTTCATCGCCTCGGGGTCCATCTTCATCTCAACTTCCTTGACCATATTCAGGTCCTTATCATACTTAATCAGCTTGCCGAAGTGCATTACTACAAGGCCCCCGTCTGTTGTGGCAGCCATCGAGCAGCTCATCATATTGTGCATCATCATCCCGTGCATCGGACAGCCGTGCATCATTTTGCCCGTTGAGGACATCATCATGCAGCCTGACCCCATTTCCATCATTCCCTCTTTGCCTTTCATCATGCCCGGGTCGGCCGGTGATACCGCCATACTGAGTACCAGAACTACTCCGACTAATGCTGCAACTGCTCCAATAAGAATCGTTTTTTTCATAATAAATCCCCTTAATTGAAATGGTTAATAATTTTGCGCAATATAGAATTGCCCGCTGCTACCGGCAATCAGGGCTGCACCTGTTTTTTGTATAAGCTAATCCCTTATCCCACTGCCGGTATTGATAAATTCATCTGCGCCGATGCCCAGGAAATTGGCTTTGTTTGGCTTTGTTTTATTGGTTCATTGTCCATAGTTCTTTGTTCATAGTTCTTTGTTTTAACATAACTTGCATTCATTTGAGTATCCAGCAAATTGGCTTTGTTTTGCATAATTTGGTCATTATTCGTCGCTCGGAGGTTGTGAATGTCCGCCTTACCGCAATAGCGGAGGGCGAGACCTCGCCTTTAGGCGGGGTTAATTGGTTAATTTGTTCGTGATTCGTGGCACGTGGTTCGTGGTTCGATTGTTTGAACATAAATTTGACCCTGGCGAATTTAACTTGCGATTCGTGTTTAGTGGCTCGTGGCACATACACTGTTGTCGCGCCCCTTGAGCCATGGAATGCAGCCCAGCCAGTAGATATGATATTCACTGTGTTAAATAAATCAAGAACTTTTTGAAGAAATTAAGTAAGAATATAATAAATTTTGCGATGTTGTAAGTCGTTGAGGGGCAGGGGATTGGCAAGGGCAAGAAGTCAGAATACAGAAGACAGAATCCGCCGGAGGGGGGTAAACTGCGAGCGGAAAAAGTGGATATTTTGCCTATATTATTATAGTTATGGTGGCTACAATATATCCGAAATCGAGGTAGAGTAGCGAATCTTTATATATAGGGAGAATCTCTCTCTGGGGGGAAGGTATGGTAGTTTTGGGTTGTAAGTGTTAAGTTTTCAGTTGGTGGCTGGCATTGGAAGATTGATAGCATTTCTGCCTGAGGCCGCGATTCGCATTGTACAGTAATACGCAGCAAAGCGAAGTAATTAAAACAGTGCGAACTGAAGGCGGAAATGCGGCAAGGCGATTTTTGATTTTCGAAACAAAGGAATTGACAAAAAATGGCCATTTATGGGCGGCTGGTCGTTTAATTTTTAAAGGAGCGGATTATCCCATCTTGCTCTTTCTTTATTCCACTTGTATGAATCAGGCCCGTGTTCTTCCAGTATAAACTTATTATTATCCATTTCCATCATAAAAACTTCTACTCCCAACTCTTCAGCAATCTCAACCATTGTATCGATTGTTTGCGTATTCATCTTGCAGCCTAAAAATATTCTTTTGATATAAGGAAATGGGATCTTATTATCATAATAGTCACAAACGTCTCCATCTAAAATTAGGCGCCACTCCTTTTCATCGTTCCATTTTGCCGATTTAACGATAAAAGTTTTGTATAAAAGCGAATCAATATCGCTATTATGCTGCAACCCACCAACTTTATCCAACTTAATTTTATCAAGCTTAGTTTTAGGAATATTTACTCTGTTCGCAGTATAGATAACCGGAAATAGCCCCCCAAGGATTAACACTTTAATCCTTTCATCCATATATTTAGATTGGTTCTTATGGAACTCATAAGTTTCTAATGAAAAAGGGATTAATCGTTTTAATGGGGCTACGTCATATTCGACACAAAAACCCTTATGATTATCTGCATAATGAGCCCATATATGGATAATGTTGTTAAAATCTTTATCTCTGTCAAGAGCAGAGAAACAAGCTATACGGATGTTTACATTTCTTAATTTTTCTATTTTCGCTGCAACTTCATTTCGAGTCTTTTTTATCAATTCATAAATTTTGCGATCAAAATCCTTACTCTTATTTTCCAACAATTTTCGCAGAACTGTGTCATATTCCTCTATTTTGCTGTACCAGTTATACTCATATAACGTTGTTGACCTTGACAATCTGTCGAACTCATCGCTGGTAAATCCGTCTTGGCTATTTTTAACGTCAACACATCCTAATTCTTTAATATATTTTAGGAGTGTATGTTTTTCATAACTTTTAACGTCATACCCAGTATGGCAATCAAATGGGTCATTAAAAGTTTTAGGGTGAGACAACCAAATTCTTTGTTTTTTTATGTCTATTATATTATCTGAAGTAGGTGCATAAAATTTAAACAAGGACTTTGGTAAATGGTTACTTTTATCTTCGAGCAAGTGTATATTGTGTATTATAATTTTCGAAAAAGTATCAAGATTTCCTCTTTTGTGGCTAAAAATATTATTGATAAATATCTTTTGCCATTTCTTCTTGGATTTATACATATTCTTTGTGGTAGTTTTTATATAAAATTATCCGTGCCATTTATGCCCTGTCAAATTATTCAAATATTTATACGTATAACCTACGAGTTCTTCGAGGGTATTTTTCCATTCTTCCTGGTCTTCCAGAATAAAAGGCTCTTTGGGTAAATGTAAGCATCTGCCAAGCTGACCATAAAGGCGCATAATTTTGTTCAAATCGTTTTTATTAATTGCAAATCCAAGGTCAATGCTTGCCTTGGATAGGAAATCTGGATCAACTTGTCGAAGAATAGCGGCAAATTCCTTTGGCTTATAGATTTTAAGGTCACGATTGGTTATTTTGTTTTTCTTGAGTCGAGCAAGTAGTTCAAAAAGTATGGATTCGATGCAAAATCGAAGTTCAAGTGCTGCGTAAAAATAAAGCATTGTATCCGGATTAACTGTAAGCTCATTTAGATGAACCCACACCCGACCAAGAATGGACTCCCAATCCATCAATACATCCTCTAAAGGAGGGTATTCTGATTCAGGCATATTACTCATACATTCACATCTATTATCCAGCTTGGTTAATTTAAAGGCAGACATAGTCACCACTTTCGTTATTTTATCCTTATATTTTGCCAAAATAAACTAATTTTTCTTGCGAAGAAGATGAGGAAAAATTGAAGATTGCCACACTTCGTTCGCAATGACACTGAAAAGGCTAAAAGTGCATAAAATTTTATTGTAAGGCCGATAGCGAAATAAGTCAAAAGTCATAAGGCATAAGGCAAAAGTGAGGTAGACCCATTCGACGCGCTGCGCTTGCTCAGGGCAAGCGGGTTCGTGATTTGTGATTCGTGGTTGGTGATTCGTGGGTAGTATTTATTTCTGAGGCCGCGATGAGCAACGTACAGTATCACGCCGCAAAGCAGAGTGAAAATATGAGGCGAACTGAAGAAATAAATACGGTATGCCTTAAACTATGGAGGCGACCCGCCTTCGCCCAAGGGCTTCGCCGAGGCAAACAGAAGGCAGAAGCGAGAATAAGTAATTTCGGGGGAAATGTAAAATGTCCAATGTCGAATGTAGAAGTAAAAGCCATAGCACACTTTAATCACACCCGAGGGCGGGTGTGCCACATGGGAAAAAAAGGGTTCTCGCCTGCGCGGGAATGACAGAAGGGGGAGAGAAAACAATTTGAAAATGTGTTCCGGAAGTGTAAACTATGCCGATTGTGTTAAAAGCGGTTTTTGATTAGAAGAAGGATTTATGAGTGAATTTAAGATTGAACCAGCCCAGAGGATAACGAGGCTTCCGCCTTATTTGTTTGCAAAGATAAACGCCCTGAAGCTTGCGAAGCGCCAGCAGGGTGCGGACATTATCGATTTGGGTATGGGCAACCCCTCAGACCCTACCCCGCAGATTGTCGTCGATAAGCTCTGCGAGGCTGCGAAAGACCCCCGCAATCAGCGGTACAGCGCTTCGAGAGGCATCAAGAATTTGCGCGTCGAAGTCGCCAAGAAATACCATCGCAAATGGGGCGTCGAACTCGACCCGGAGACTGAAGTTCTTGCCTGCATCGGCTCAAAAGAAGGTTTCAGCCATATGTGCCTTGCGATGTTAGGTTCGGGCGATGCTGCTGTCGTCCCGGAACCGGCTTTTCCTATACATATTTACGCTGTGGCTATGGCAGGCGCAAACGTCATATCCGTTTCGCTCGGCAACGATGAAAAATTCCTCGAAACAATCGCGATGGTTTGTGAGCGAATCTATCCGAAGCCGAAACTTCTGATTCTTAATTATCCCCACAATCCGACTGCGATGACCGTCGATGAAGGGTTTTTCGAGCCTGTCGTGCATCTGGCGAAAAAATTCAAAATCGCGGTAATCCACGATTTTGCTTATGGTGAAACCTGTTTCGACGGTTACAAAGCGCCGAGCTTTTTGTCCGCAAAAGGCGCAAAGGACGTCGGTGTGGAATTTACCACTTTGAGCAAGCCCTATAATATGGCAGGTTTCCGTATTGGTTTTGCCGCCGGCAACAAGGACATGATTAATTATCTGGCTACCATAAAGGGCTACTACGATTACGGTATTTTTCAGGCCATTCAGATTGCAGGCATTATCGCGATGCGGCACTGCGAGAAGGACAATATTGAGCAGAACAAGAAATACGCCCGCCGCAGGGATGTCGTCTGCGAGGGGTTGCGAAAAATCGGCTGGGAAGTCGAAAAACCCCGTGCCGGCATGTTCGTTTGGGCAAAAATACCACCGGAGCATCTGAGGGGCAAAGGGACCATCGAATACGCTATGGATTTGATGGAACACGCCGAAGTTGCAATCTCCCCCGGCGGCGCGTTCGGTGAAAGCGGTGAAAATTACGTGCGAATCGCCCTTGTGGAAAACGAACTGCGATTAAAACAGGCAATTCGCAATATCAGCCGGTTCGTCCAGGAAAGACCGATAAGAAAAGCCAAATCGCCTAAAACAAAATAGTTCAGCGAGGTGGTTTCCTCTGACACCGCTACGCCGCGCAAAAAGCGGTTGCGTTTTTTTCAATGGAAAAACTCTTATTTTCAGCGCAGGGTTAATTTTTTAAAATCGCTTGAATAGGCCGGTTTAGTGCATTATAAGCCGGTTGTAAAAAATAAAACAATATCGACGTGCAAGAATTTTTTAAAAAGTGCTTGACATTTAAAGACTAATTTGATTTAATACGGGTGTCAATTTGGGGATGCGAGAAAACTCACGTAGTCGAAATTGTTGTCTTGTTTGTTTTTCAACAGTTTTTGGCTTTTAGTTTTAAGTTTTAGGCTATTTTTATAATTTGTCGGGTGGGGGTAAAGAAAACTCACGAAGGTTGTATGTTTCGGCCGCACAGTGACTGCGCTTTTAGTCCCGCGGCAAGCAGATATTAAATTTGGGGCGGTAGAAAACTCACAGGGCAGGAAAACTCCGTAGATACGTTCGCAGAGATTCTGCGCGCATAAACGGAGGGTTCCCGAAAGGATGGTTAGTTAAAGCTAAAGCAATAAATAAGTTTGTTCGGATGGGAATGAAAAAGTGGTGATGAAAAAAATCGCAATTTTGGTTTTTGCATTTGCCTTGCTGCAGGCGGCGCAAAGCGCATTCGCTTTACCGGACGCCAACACGATTCCGCATTCCAGCTTGTCAGGTGTTACCTTCACTATGGATGGTGGTTCCGCTCAGGTTGACTGCGTGGTGTCTAAAATCATAGATGGCACTTATTCTGACAAATATCTTTATACCTATCAGATAACAAATAATTCCAGCGTCGGTCTTAGCTTTTTCTCAATTGCAGTAACCAGCGGTGCTGTCATCAACGATGTGGGCTGGGACCCTGGCACTGCGAATCCTCTATTCTGGACGCCAGTTATCGATGGTGATACGTCACTGGTTCAGAGCGTGGACGCTTTGTTCAATCTTCCAATTAAAAATACACAGACATCCGCACTTTTATGGTTTGTCAGTGATAATGCCTCTGCTTCCGGACAGGGGTCTTTGTTTGGAACGTCAGCAGGAGTTCCTCAATACGCAACTGCAGATTTACTTTCGCCTGTTCCGGAGCCAGCCACAATTTCATTATTAACGATTGGAGGAATATTGGCTGCGCGTGCGCGCAGAAAAAATAGAGTTTAAAGAGAGTTTTTTGAAAAGAGCATAGAGAGCTTTTTATCGCAAATGTTGGAGAGTTTTTTTATCAGAGAGCACAGGGAGATTTTTAGAAGAGAGCAGTCGGTGTTTCTGTTTTAAACAGAGGAATAGATAGTTTGGAGATGAAAATCAACAAATCTTGTTTCGGAGGAGTCTTATCACATGAAGGCCTTAAAGAGGTTCGCAAATCTTGTTTTTGTGCTGTGCGTCCTGGCGTCTGCGCCGCAGGTCCAGGCCACGGTGATGCCGGTCAGTACCTACGCTACCGAGCAGAATAACTGGCAGGGAAGCAAATATTATAATGAGACCTTAGCAAACGACGGCGGCACCATCAGTTGCCGTGTAGATTACGCCGTCTATGATACGTCAGGCCCCAAGAGCATGGCGGAAAACATCTTTATCAATTCAATCGCGTCCGTTATGCCCGATATGTCGCAATACCTTTATGTCTATCAGGTCTTTAACAACCTGTCGGACAGCGAAGCGTCTATCGCGTATTTTGCCATATTTAATCTCGGCCACACTCAATTAGATGTAGCCAGCCAGGACATCGGTGCTAAAGATGATAGTGTCGGCGGCAATGAACCATCGAGCAGCGGGCCTGAGGATAACGGAACCAGAGTAGTCTGGAATTTCGCAGGGGCGTTGCTACTCGAAGACGGCGACCATTCGTGGTTCCTCGTGCTCAGCAGCGAAAACGGCCCGGTCAAAGGCGGCTATGAAGTCAAATCATCTTCGTCTGACGAGCCGGTACCGAACATACCGGAGCCGACTACTATCGCTTTGCTTTCTTCCGGGGCCCTGATAATTGCCGGACGGAGGAAACGCAAATAAGACGTTGCTTTTATACGAGCGGCTGATTGTTATGAAAAGGAATAATACAAAAATCTCGAAATGGCTTGCGATTGCGGGGTTACTCGTCACCGTCCTGGCTATGATGCCGCGACCGGCTTATGCTTTAAATGACGGCATGGCCATGTTGGTCCAGCAGTCACCGACAGATGGTGGAATTGTCACTCCCGAATTAGGTGTCCATAAATTTGAGTCCGGTTCTGAAATCGTTTTGATGGCCGTACCGAAGCCGGGATACCAGTTTATTCACTGGATTGGTGACGTAGCTGATTCGACAAGCAGCCGTACCAGCGTCTATCTTGATTCGCCCAAAATCATCATCGCAGTCTTTGAGCGTTCCGAATTCGAGTTTCTGGTAACAGATGAATTAGCTGACATTCGACCGGGTGGTGGTATGCACAGAAGCCCTGCCGATTACAGTAGACAAGGCGGAGGCGGTGGTGGTCGTGGTTTCCGTGGTCGACGTGGTATAGGAGGTGTGCCGGAACCACCACCAGAACCAGAGCCTAATAATGATTTCCCGACTCCGCCGCCGGACAATGATAATAATGATTTCCCGGTTCCTCCGCCCATACCGGAACCGGCTACAATTTTGCTATTATCTTTGGGGTGCTTGGGATTGGTGAGAAAACACAGGGTGCTTACAAACAAACGTTTGTAACTACCTAAAAATTATGGTTGCCATCGGGTAAGGTGGAATCTTTTGAAATTCAATTACCCCCCTACCTGGTCCCCCCATAAAGACTATAATGGTAACCAAAATGAAAAGTGCCGCAAGGTCACCCCGCCTTGCGGCCTTTTTTATATCGAATTTTTCCTTCGGGTCGCTCGGTACAGATACGGCGATTGACAAAATCAACCAAAACCAGTTAAATGCAGGATACCGGTATGAATAAACTTGGCCGCAACATAATTTGGTTGGCCCTGACAGCAATCGGGTTACTGATGATATTTTCTGTAACAGGTGCTTTTTGGGGTGCGGAGGGCGCCAAGCAATTTTTCAATTCGATTCCGCTTAAAATTTACTGGTGCATCCTGGTGTTTCTGTTTGTAATTGGCTTCGTTGAGTTTCCCCGGCTGATTCGCCAGCCGCCATCATTTCTTGTCCACTCGGGGTGTCTGTTTGTGCTGATTGGGGCGATGCTGGGTTCAGATACCGGCCATCAGCTTGCCAAAAGGTTTCTGTGGATAGACAAGATACCGGAAGGTTTTTTGGTTATTTATAAGGGACAATCCGAAAATCGTGTAGTCGCGGAAGACTTCGAACACATTTTAGGCCGGCTGCCCTTCAGCATTAAGCTGAATGATTTTCGTATCGAGTACTATGAGTCTGACAAAGAGTTTGTTCCACAGTTAGATATCGAAACTTCGGATGGCAAACACCTGCAGCTTGCCGCCAAGATTGGTGAAGAAATTTCTCTCGGCCTGGGGCAAGAGAAACTCAAGGTGGTGCGCACCTTCACTAATTTCAAGATTCGCATTGAGAACGGGGAAAAGATAGCGACTGATGAAAAAAGCTCAGGCGAAAATCCCGCGGCCGAGGTTGAGATCATAAGCCCTGATGGAACAACCGCCACGTGTTATGTGTTTGAGCGTTTTGGAGGACATTTTCAGAACACAGATGGACTGCAAATAAGTTATGCGCCGTGTCCTCCCCGGATGATACGCGATTATTTCAGTGATGTAACAGTAATCAACGACGGGAAAAATGCAGTCAGCAAAACGATTGAAGTAAATCATCCATTGCAATACGGCGGATACCATTTTTATCAGTACTCTTATGACTCCGAAGCAGGGGAATATACGGTTTTGTCAGTGACGTCGGATTCTGGTTTATATATTGTGTATGGCGGGTACTGGATGCTTGGTTTGGGTGTGCTGTGGCAATTCTGGTTTAAGTCCATAGCTGGCTATATTAAAAGCAAAAGGAAAATCGATGTTTGACGCGATGGCGATTAAATATACATTTCAGGGTTTGCTCATCTATATCGCGATTGTGGCGTATCTGTCCGCGTTTTTTGCGACGCTGCTCGGTGGGAAAAAAACAGGGCAGATTTTTTTCATTACAGGCTTCGCAGTCTCAGTGATTGCTTTTTGTTATCGCTGGTATGATGTGCGGCACGTCCCGTTTCAAAATATGTTCGAAGTGTTTTTGAGCATGGGAATGATGGTCTGGCCGTTGTCGATATTTTGCCGGCGCGTGCTTAAGATTTCGGATGATGCGGCAGATATGATGATTGGTGTGATATTGCTGTTTCCAACTGGTTTTATATTTCACGCCGAACCTCAGAAACTACCACCGGCGCTGCAAAGCTGGCTTTTCATACCGCATGTGGCGGTATATCTATTGTCTTATGTGATAATGGCCAAAGCCGCCGTTCAGGCATTCCGCCAATTGAAATGTAATATTGCCGGCATCAGCGAAAATATTGTCGGTTATGAAGAAGGCACATACAGATTGACCTGTTTTGGCTTTCCGCTTCTGACACTTGGTTTGATTCTGGGAAGCTGGTGGGGCCAGCTCGCGTGGGGTGACTACTGGGGCTGGGACCCGAAGGAACTGTGGTCGCTTGTCTCATGGCTGATATATGTGGGGTATTTTCACTTCAGGTACATGTTCGGCAAGAAGCACGCCCGTATTAACAGCGCCTTTGCGATTCTGGGAATCGCCGCGATTTTGATAACTTTGTTGTGGGTAAATCTATCGAATATTTTCCTCGGCCTGCACAGCTACGCGACTTAGAGCGGCATCTTGAAGACCTCACCGGCTTTTTCCAGTTCAGATTGTTTCGCCGCGTCTAATCCGATTTCCTTATCGGTCAAATAACACGCTGGTTCCGGCGCCCATGGGTCGCCAAAGTGCAAATCCGCGCGGACGCGCAGGCTTCCTCCGCAGGCGTCGAAAAATTTGCACAATCTGCATCTGCCTTTGATATATACCCCGCGGTTTCTAAGTCCCTTCAATAGCGGCTCCTCCGGGTTTGTCCAGATTTGACTGAAAGGTTTTTCCCGCACGTTTCCGAGATTATAATGCCGCCAAAACTGGTCCGGATGGATATTGCCGTTGAAATCTATGCAGCCGATTCCAACCCCGCTGCTGTATAAACCACCACCGTTCCATACGAGAAGTTTCCATACATCTTGAGCACGCTCCGGGTCTTCCTTGAGAAGTTTGAGATACAAATAAACACCATCGACGTGATTGTCGACAGTCAGTATGTCGGTTTTTCTGCCTGCCTGTTTAAATTCTTCGGCTTTGGCCAATATGGTTTCAATGGCATTTCTGCTCTGCGAATGCGTAAGGTCTTCACTGGCGATTCCCGAGCCTCTGCCGCTGGGGACAAGATGATAGAAGCAGGCCCGCTCGATACCTTCTTTCTCGAAAAAATCAAACAGGGCTTCGATGTCCTGAACATTCCTCTTAGTCAATGTCAATCGCAACCCGACTCGAACGTCCGCGGCTTGGCAATTGCGCATCCCTTTTACAGCCTTGTCAAATGCGCCCGCTGCGCCCCTAAACTTATCATTGACCTCACCAATACCGTCGAGACTGATGCCGACGTATGAGACGCCGTTATTTTTTATCTTTTTTGCGACCTCGGCGGTGATGAGCGTTCCATTAGTCGAAATTACCGTGCGCAAACCACTTTTGTCGGCATATTCGATAAGCTCAAATAAATCGGGCCTCATTAAAGGCTCGCCGCCTGAAAACAAAACCGATGGAACACCAAATTGCGAAAGGTCATCAATAACTGCCTTTGCCTCGTTGGTTGATAGTTCGCTGCTGGGTTTATTCATTCCGCTGTCGTTATAGCAGTGAATACATTTCAGGTTGCACATTCTTGTTATATTCCAGACCACGATTGGATGTCTTTCGGACGCCTGCTTCGGGACGCTTTCGTTTCCCCGCTGCGAACCTTTTTGGCCGTAGCGAATCCAGTCGCCCGGCGTTACCTGGTCACAGTACAATTTACTGATATTTATCATTATTAAATGCTCGGTGGGCTTGTGTGCGCCTTTGGTTTGTCCTTTGCGGGCGGCTCCGATGATATTCCTTCAGCGCCCCTGACAATACTGTCAACCAGCTCAGCGGCTTCCGAAGGCCCTTGTTCCCTGGCGATGCTATTGACGTTTTTAATCACACAGTACAGCATCTTGTTAACAATTCGCTCAACCATCGATTTGGCCGACTTGTTGCACAATGCGTTCTGGCCGGTTTTGGCCAAAAACTGTTCGAGTTCATTTTGACCGATTTGAATGAATTTTTCCTTCATCTGCCCTATCAGCGGGCCAAGGTCTCGGGCATTAAACCATTCGATAAAATCATCCGCGTTTTTCTCGATAATTGCCAGACCCGCGGCGATATCATCCTCTCGCATCTTGCGGTTCTGCTCGGCAACCTGCGAAAGCTCGTCAATGCTGTAAAGGTACACATCTTCGATTTCATTTACCGAAGGCTCGAAATTCCGAGGCACCGCGATATCTATAATTAAAAGAGGTTTCCGCCGTCGCCTGCGCATTATCTCTTCCACGCTTTCCCTGCTGAAAAGAAAATCCCAGCATCCCGTTGACGCGATAACAAGGTCGGTGTCAATCAACTGCTCGGTAAGTGTCTCCCATTTTTGGACCGCGACGTGATAGCGATTGGCCAGTTCGAGACCGTTCTCGTAAGACCGGTTGATAATGTTTATATTCTTGCACCCGATGTGCAGCAGGTGCTGCAAAAGCAACTCTCCCATCTCACCGGCGCCGATAACAACCACCTTTGCCGAGCGAATGTCCGCAAAAAGCTGCATAGCCAGTTCCACCGCAACGCCCGCAACGCTCACACGCCCGTTTGCGATTTGGGTATTTGTATAAACCGATTTACTTGTGGCAAAGGCACAGTGAAGCAGGCGGTTCAGGACCTTACCCGTGCTTTTCGCCTCACATGCAAGTCGGTAACTTTCCTTGACCTGTCCGATTATCTGGGCCTCGCCTACTACCATACTGTCAAGACTCGATGCGACCGTCAGCAAATGCCGCACCGCGTCCCTGTCATTGTGAACATAAAGAAAATCCTGAAAATCCTCCATTTTGAGCTTATGAAAATCAGCCAGAAACCCGGTCAATTCCTTCTCGGTTACGCCTCCATTGCGTTTGGTGGCACAATACAGCTCGACACGATTGCACGTGGAAAGCAGCACAAATTCGCTTTCACTAAACCGGCTTTTAAGCTCCGTCATCGCAGCAAGCACCTGCGAGCTGTCAAACGCCAGCTTTTCGCGAATCTGTATCGGTGTTCGTTTGTGATTAAGCCCTGTAACTATTATTTTCATTCTGTGCCTATCTAATCATAGAGGTATTCGAAAGCTGATGGGCCGCAAAATTATGGTGCGTAGCGCCCAAAACCGTTACTCCCAAAATCGCGAATAGAATCAGCAAAAATACCGCTATAGTCATACACGCTCTTGCCTTGCTCTTGAGTAAAAGCAAATGATTTAATGCCAGAATAAAGGCCAAAATGACCCACGCCGTGATTATGCAAATGACTTTTCCATCAGTCAGCCATTCGGTAACACTTGCTCCCATAACAGCTAAACGCGTCAATGCCATACCAAGCCCGCTTATCACACCGATGGTGATAAATAAAAAACCGGCTCTTATCCCGAACAGGTTCATGGATTCGAGCCTTTCAAGATTGGGGACTTTGCCCAGCACCTGCATGATTTGCTTTTGTTTGAGTTTATAACTTGCGAACAGATAAAGAATAGCGCTGGCCGTCGCGAAGGTTATCGATACCCCGCCGAGAATCATCGCGATTCCGTGAGCGATGGCCCACGGTGTGGCGGCTACCGCCGCAGGCTCGGATGCGGGCTTCGCTACCATCCACGTCATCGAAACCATCGCCAGAATTACCCATACCATTACCGAACTGAACCACACCTGCCTGACGGCGATACTTAAAAACAGGTAAATAAGGCCGAAGACGATGGTCAGGACAATCATCGACTCGAATAATCCCGTCAGCGGGATGGCCTTTATCGCGGCGGCCCGCAATATCAGAAGGACCGCTTCGAAAACTATCGCAAGACAGACCACAGGCTGCATTAAGCGCCTGTATTTGGCGCCGCCGACCCGCAATTGAATAATTCCCACTATCGCTGCGGCGGCATACATCGCGGTCGCAAGCGCCAATATTATCGTTTCAGGCATCGGCAATTCGGACATTTGTCATTTCCTCTTTATACTTTGCAGCCCCCAAAAACCAAACACGAATTTGCCGCTTTCTTTAATCATACTAAATAGTTTATTAATCATACCAGTTTTGGCCTGCCATTGCAATAAATTAAGCCGGCCGGTTGCGATTAACCTCTGTTTTTTACGACACTTACGTTTTGATGAGTGACAACTTCAACTGTGGGACGTTACACTGCGAGAAAAAAATCATACCTTAGCGTGTAATGCAAACTGCGACTGTCACTGTTTCGCAGGACAATCGCAAGTAACTTGCGAAAATAACACCGGTTTCAAATGGGAGTGGAGCAGAGCTTACAGGCTCGCTTTACGGTTTTCCTGGCAGAATTTGCCCATCAGCATCATTGCGTCGTTGGTTCTTTCAGATGAGCCGTCCATCTTCGCGAACGCATCGACTAATTTGAGCAGCTCCTCATCCGGTTCGACCAGCCCGTAATGGTGCGAGGTATTCACGATGCCTGCATCGAGGCCGTACTCCATCGCCTTGGCAACATACGCACGGCAGACGCCGACTTTTCGGCTGGGTAAGTCACGCACGGAGTTGCTGACACCGAGCGAGAAGTGCACGCCCTTCATTGCAGGGTCGTTTTTGATTTTCCTGATTGTCTCGAAGGCACGGTAAGTATAACCCGGCACCCCCGGTTCCATCGGCATATCTATCGCAAGCGGGAAAACCGTCGAATCGAAATAAATTTCCTCAGGCTTGAAACCGAATTCACCGACGGCTTTATCATAGATGCGTCTCGCCAGGCCGTAAAGTTCCTCGATGGAATGCGAACCGCCCGGCCCGGTGGGCTTGTCTTCGCTGACAAGTAATCCTATAAAGGCGTAATCGAGCTGCTTTTTCAGCGGCAGCATCTTGTCCATCGTGTAAACCTTGATGGAATTAATCAGCGGCTGCTTGATGGATTCGGTGGTGTTGTAACATTCTTCGAGACCCGCCTTTAGAACATCGTCGTTGCTGCTGTCCATACAGATGCCGACGCCATTACCCCATTTGCGAACCATTTTAACATACTCGCGCATCATTTTGACGGCCACCTGCGGGTCGGTCTCACCGAAGGCGTCGAGATTAATCGCGAGGTAGTCGGCGCCTTCGCTGACCTGCGATTCGATAAGGGCGCGGACGTAATTGAGCGGCCCGGACGGTTTGGTATAGGCGTCGGGGCCAAGAGCCTCCAGCATCCTCATTATTTTTCCGGTTTTCGGAATTGAGGCGTGAATCGCTTCACCGTTGGAAATCAGGGCGTTTTTGCGAGTATGGTCTTTGGCGAACAGATAATTTATTATCGAGGAAGTATGTTCGAGTTCGGACATGCGCGGCTTATTGATAATCGCCCGCAGCTTTTTCAGGCCTTCTTTTTCCGCTCCCGCCGCCTGGTAAATCAGTTCCCCGATGCAGACCCTTTCGAGGTTGTTGCCGCAGTAGCCTTCGACGGTCGAGTCGCCGCAGGGGGCGTTGTCCATGCCTTTTTCACAGCCGCCGATAGTGCACAGGCTGAAATTTTCCGGCAGGTAGCAGTCACCGCACTCTTCGCAGTCGAACAGCAGATATTTGAACGCTTTTTCGTTGGCGTTGGAAAATTTATACACACCGCCCTTGCCCTTGTCGGCCCCGAGGGCCGCCATCGTTGCCCTAAATGCCCGGAAGCCCGTATAATCGGGGTCGAGAATCGCACGGTGCATGAAATTGAAGAACTTCTGCGAGAATTTCTTCGGATAACTCGAAAGCGGGTGTTGTTTACCACCTTCATCATAGAGATAAAAGGCGTTTTTGGCCGGCCAGCACAGATTCCCCTTAAATTGCTCCCAGTTTGTGCCAATTTCAGCGGCCCTGGTCAAAATTTTAGTAAACATCCCAAAATCGTACACCCCACCTATATCAACGCCTGCCACACCCATCGCCTTATACATAGCGACCTGCTGGGCGGCGCGTTCGATGTGCTCATCGACACTTTCGGAAAGGACTTTTTCAAGCAGTTCATCGCTTACAAAACAGCCGGGCAGCTTGATATCGTGCATCAGTCGCGGTGCGGGGGTAATGGTGCTCAAGAGATAAACGTTGCCGATGACCGGAATATCGATATGGTTTTCTCTCAGGTATGTGAAAAGTTCGAGGGATTTCTTCCAGTCCCAGCCGACCTGCGTAATCAGAAATTCCGCCCCACACCGAATTTTCTTCTCCATTTTAAAATACTGCTGCATCTGCGAAGGTTCGGTGTATTTGAAAGGTGAAACTGCCGCGCCGGTGAAGAACTGGTGTACTTTATCGAGGGCATCAGGTTTAGCTTTTATGTACGACTCATTGTTGATGTCCCTTATCAAGTGAAGCAGCCCGATGGAATCCAGCTCGAAAACGCCTTTGGCCTTTGCGGGCTTATCGCCGGTCAGCGCCAAAATCGACCTGATGTCCATTTTTCTGTAACTTACGAGAGAACTGACGATGGCGTCGGCATTTACGTCCTTGCAACTGACGTGGGGGACAAAATCGAAGTCGCCCAACAAATCATTCGTCTGCAGATAGTTCAGGACGGCGGCAGGTTCAATATTCGCAACGCCGCCGGGACTTTCCGGCAGACAAACCGCGGTAAAATCAAAACCGGCTGGAATCGAACCCGGTGCCGCCTTGTAGGCGCTCAAGAATTTGCCGATGGGACCGAAATCGAAGCCCGGTCCTCCGACCAGTTCAGCGATGACAACAAACCCGGATTTGTTCGTTAACTTTTCACTTAATCTGTTCCGTGACATTATTGACGGTTCTCCAAATTAGAAATTATTTGTTTAACTGTGCCGGTATTTTTTAAGAAAAATTTCTCAATAAAGCAAACTTTATTTTTATAACCTGTATTGATAAAGACTTATACAACGAGGAAGTCTTTTTTTTGCACTATAATGCTACTGAATGTTAAACAGGCCGGTTCGTCCGCCTGCTTTGCCCTTGTGGATAACCTGTTGAAAACTACTTCCGGCCATTGCTCCGGATAAAATCGGAGGAATCATCCAAATACAGGATTTGCCCTATTCCTTTTGAGGTATTAACTATTTGCTAATTTATTGCCTGCATATAAAGCATTATTAATACAGCAGTTAAAACCGACCATATTTTTGAGCTCGTCCCGCGTAATAAATGGAGCTTGCGCAAATTAAAAAAACTTATAAGTAGAAATCCGATATTGTTAGCGTTCCACTCAATTAACCCGCTGGTGGATAATCCACAAGTAGCTTGTGAAAAACAAAATTATACAACCTGTTGTGTGGACGCCATCTACGATGGCAATTTGCGCTCGAACGCTGCGATTTTTTCTTTAAATGCGCGGCATATTGCGGCGGGGTCCGGGGCTGCGGTGACTGCGGAGCAGGCCGCGATTTTTTCTGCGCCGGCCGCTAAAACGCTGTCGATATTTTCCAGGTTTATGCCACCGATAGCAACGTGGCCGACACCGGAAGGTTCGAGCGTTCTCACCGCTGTGGTGACATAATCCAGACCAACCGGCGCAAGTTCCGGCTTTGTCGATGTCGCAAACACCGGCCCGATGCTAACATACGTCGGCATCTCGGAACAAGTTGCAAGTATCTGCTGCTGGGAATGCGTGGTTTTGCCAATAATCAGCGGTGTAATCTGCAAGGGTCGTACTTTTTCAATCTGCAAATCATTCTGGCCCAGGTGCACTCCATCGGCGCCAGCGGCAATCGCGATGTCGGCGCGGTCGTTTATTATCGAAATCACATTCTCACGCCGGCAAATTTTCACAAATTCACCGGCAATCTCAAAAAACTCGTCGTCTTCGACATCTTTTAGGCGCAGTTGAATGCAATCCGTGCCGCCGGTGGCGCAACTCTCGGTTAATTGCAGGACTTCCAGCGACTGCTTGCCGGTTATAATCACATACAGTTTCACATGTTTAAATTTTTCTACACCACTGCTGAAAACAACGACGTCTTTTTCGAGCGTGTACGCGGTGTAGCGTAAGTCCTCTATTTTCAGGGCGATAGCGGGGTCGATAATCTGGGCGGCCTCTGCGATGGTCCGCAGCGCCTCCGGCAGCCTCTTGGCGGCGGCGGTAAAACAGTCGTGCAAGTCCGTTCGCCGCATCTGGTTATCGACAATGGAACCGACACCGACATCGTTGATAGTATCTCGCGATGCGATAAGCCGTTCAGTATCGAGATTACCGATGGCGGTGCAAAGATTGTGCCGCAACTGCCGGGCACGCTGGGACAATGCATCGCAGTTCAAGGCGAAGCGGCAGTAATCTTCGATGACGCGGACCGCTTCGCGGGCACGATTGAAGTTGGCGTCGATAATCCTGTAACTGCTTCGCTCCATAGGACTTGATTATACGCCCCCCGGCGCAAATTGAGTAGGGAAAAGCGAAAATTCACCCCGCCGGATTTACTTTGGAAGAACGTAATGGTAGTTTGGGTAAATGGTAGCAACAGTGCACATTGTAATTGGCGGAAAAGCATCCCACGGGGTAAAAAGAAGGCGGAGCCGCCCTCCTCCGGAACGACTCCGCACTTATGGATTAACAAAATCAGCCGCCTTAAAGCCGGCCGGTTTTGGTTTTCTCAATCGGGCGGATATCAACCTCCTCCGATATTGTGTTTAGGATGTTCCGCCCAATATTAGGCCTTTTATGGCAAACCACCAATTCCGCAAAGGGTATGCCAGAATCTGTCACCGGCGAGAACCCTGCCTTGCTGGTTGGCCTAACAGGTTGCGGAAAAACTACTTACGCTCACGGGACTTTTTCAAATGCTTTAAAAGTGCATTTCGGAACATGCAAGCGCGTTGTTTTTTATCAACATCGCCCATAATACCACACTCCGTTTGCCTATAAGAAGGCTTCCTAAGTCTTAAACGAGCTACCTTATCCAATCAATGTTTACCAAAATCAACGCTTTTGAGTAGCGAATATACAACGGGGGATGCTATTTTAGATTCTCGATTCTTGATTCTCGAAAAAATGATTTTGGGCACCTTGTAAATAGGACTTTGCAGAAAAAAATGTGTAAGTGCATAAGAGCACAAGGGTTAAGTGCAAAAATGGAAACATGCGAAAATTGAGGGTTTTTGAACGAGTTTGAACAAGTTTGAGGGGTGTTTGAACATAAATTGATGGTAAATTGCATGTGTTTGATAGGTTTTTGAACATGTCAAAAAAAAGTCAAGTCGATTGAGCGTTCATAAGTCTTTATTTTACGTGCCCGCCGTCGCTAAAGCTATGGCGGGTCTCCGCTGTGCTCCGAGTGGCTAAGGACCAAAAATAGGGAGTTACGACAAAATCATACCACTTAGTGGTACGGTTTTTTAGCGTAAAAATGGGGGTTTGACTGATTTTGGATTTTAGAGTTTGGATTTTGGATTGAGAGAGAATCGGATATTTTAGCTATATTAACTAAGATACTTTGGCTACAATATATCCGAAACAAGATAAGAAGAAGAGACTGTTTTATTTATTAAGATCTTTATTTATTTTTTGTTGTAGAGCGAGTGTGTGTTGCGGGAGTGAGGGAATTATTGCTGTGCGAATTGATGTGGGTATCCGAAATCGGGGTAGAGAGATTTTTCTATATAGGGAAATTCTGGGCCCCGGATAACAAGGTTTCCGGGGTCTTCGCTTTGCTTGATGGGTACCCGGCAGAAGACCGAGTGAGCTAAACCCGAGGATCTGCGCTGCGCTTCGAGGGGGTTTTAGTTTTGAGTGCTTGGTGTTTACCCGTTCGACGCGTCCTGAATGAGTCGGGACTTGCTCAGGGCAACGCGAAGCGTCGGTGGTTTGCGGGGCAAAGTACTTTGCCCCGCAAACTGGATAGTCGATAGTTGTTAGTCTTTAGTCGTGAGTGCTGAATGGTTCGTGGCTTGTAGTTGGTAGGCGGCATACGTAAAGCGCGTACGCGCTTTACGTACGGAGGTCGGGAGAAGCGTTGGTTTTTTTGTGTCTGTGTACAATTTGTACAAAACGTACGATTTGTACACGAAGGGATTGTAGTAGTTTTAAGTTTTTAGTTTTGAGTAGTTAGCGATTCGTGAATTGGATAGTATTTATTTCTGAGGCCGGTATGAGCGCCGTCCGGTATCACGCAGGGACGAAGTGCCGCAGTGAAAATTTGAGGCGAACTGAAGAAATAAATGCGGTCCGCCGTCGGAGGAGTAAATTATTTAAAGATATTGCATTGGAAGCGGCGGAGTGACCCCATTAGATAACAGAAACTGTATCTAACGGGGCAAGAAATTGCTTGCACGTGGTGGTAATTAGTATATCGTATATAGCATGTCGCAGGTCGTGAGAGGAATTTTTGTTAAACGGTTGCGGTTCCGCCGTCGTTAAAAACTATGGCGGACGCGTGCGCTGCTCGTTACGTGAAGCGTTTAGCGTACAGCGGATAAATTCAGAAGACAGAAGTCGGAATTTAGAATTGAGAATTTAGAATTAAGAATTGTGGAGGCCACCTTTGGCGGCGAGTTATGGAGCATTTAAAGCCGAGGCCGCGATTCGTGACAAATGATTTCACGCAGGGACGTAGTGAATAATTCGGACGAACTGAGGTTTTAAATGCGACCCGCCGAAGGCGGATAACGTTTAATTTTGAGGCGAATCCGATGTTGGATAATACAACGAACAATCTGGCAGTATCATTAGAACAAATTCATGCGTTGCTAAAAGAGGCAGACGATATTTTTCAGGAAAATCCGAATTTAGGCAATAAACAACATGATGTGCCTGAAATGCAGGCTGAATATTATATTGAAAGTGCATTCATCCACACGTTGGTTCTTCTGGACAAACTAAATCTTTCAAGGACTTATGATCAAGTTCGATTGGTATTTGATAAGGCAAGGAAAACAGGTTTCTTAGAAAGTAAATTTGGTATTGATGAGCCTTATTTGTTTTGGTCTGCTGAAATTTATCATTATTTACAGGCGATAGGAAATAGTTACAATGTGCATCCGTTTTCCAAATTCGTCTCAAAAGACATAATTTCAATTCTAAGATCAACAATCTATTCGATCACCGACAAGAAAATTTTTCCAAATCCTCCGAAAAATGAAGATGAAGTTCATTCACGAATTGAAGGTGTTTTAAAATGCATCTTTCCTGATCTTAAACATAAACCTTCCATCAGCAAGCCGATAAAAAATTTTGAGCCAGATACTGGGCTTCCTTCCGCTCATACATTGGTAGAATATAAATTTATTTCAAGTCAAACCGAGGCTAAGAGAATTTCAGACGAAGTTCTTGCTGATACACGCGGTTATTTCTCACGTGAATGGGAAAGTTTCATTTATGTGATTTATGAAACATCGCGTATAAAGCCAGAAACTGAATGGCGTCAAATGTTAAACGATTGTGGGGTTCCGGATAATACCCAAATATTAGTATTATCAGGTGAGCCAGTTTTGAAAACCAAGAAAAGCCGCCCATAAATGGCTGGAGACGACAAAAATGAACGTCTTTACTTTCGACGATTGATTTAGCTATTACATAGGCAAATAGTAAAATGGTAAAGATATGAATGACTCAAAGGAGCAAATAGCGAATCAGGAACAGGCCAATGTGCAATTGCCTGTTTTCATGGGCGTATGTCAAAATGTTCTTGCGCGAGGAAATGGCGTACTCCTAGATCTTTACGGTATGGGCGATATCATCCCTTTGACAGTCTTCCCCTGTAAGCTTACTGGCGTAAACTTACTTCTCGGATTTCACAGGAATGGACCTATGGAAGGTTTGAAAGTTACTGTTCGGAACCGAGAGATGCCAGAAATGGCTGCATGGAGTGATATAAAAGTGGGGTTTTCAGTACCACCTGAGCAAATGGTAATCGGGGGGTATGCAAAACCTTATGAGATTAGTGAAATTGCGGAGGGACGGGATCATATAAGCGGCATACTGTTATGGACGCCAGAAGATTACGTGTACAAATTAATGCCTATTCCTTGTCCACCACTATTGGTTTTAGAACCCTCTACGATAGATGTATTTGTTACAACTTTTGGGCAAGAACATAAGATTGGCACGTTTCGTTGTGAATTTGCACAGCCCCCACCAATATCTGCCGAGGAACGTGCCGCTTTGATGAGCAGGCCTGGAGCAGCGAAAGTATTCAACCTTGTGCTTCAATGCAAGGAGTGCAAAAAGAAAAAGGGGTTTTATGTGCTACTAGACCCAAACGGAAAAGTGCCAGAAGGGTTCGAGAAAGAAACGTCGTTGGCAGATGCTCCCGAATTCTGGCTCTGTGATTGCGGTAAAGCTAAAGTGCCTTTAACATATGCAAAACGAGGTTTACACCATGTCTTTAGAACGGAGAGCTTATTGGGTGAACATAAAGATCTTCAGTTCAGGCCGATGTATGAGAAAGGCGCAATAGCTGCGATCCTATCAGGGTATCAGAGAATTCTAGTCGAAAAAAGTGATTCTGAAGAAGCTATACAGAAGTTTCTTGAAAATAATCCAATACTCTGGAACTTCTTAGGGCCCATGAGAATATGGAATAAACCGCCCATACTCTCAAGATATAATGCTGACTTTGCAATTTTAAATCGACAGAAGATACTTTATTGGGTAGAGATAGAAACCCCATCTACAAAGCTAATCAAGGCAAAACGTGGAATTCACTCAGAATTGCAGGCAGGCTTAGATCAAATAAGAGATTGGAAAATCGAGATTGATAGACGTCGAGAGGCTGTTTTAGATGGACTTAAGCTTACACAAAGAGATGTGCATCATATCCGATACATATTGGTGGCTGGCATGTCGAGTGGAACATCTGCAGAAGGTTTAGAGAGAATCCGAAGTATGAGAACGGACGCAGATTCTATCTTGTGTTTTGATGAATTAGCTTCATTTTTGCACTCGACCGAGACTGCATTATTGAATATTTGAGTTATGCCTGACAGAGATGTAAAGACAATACGGGATTTGATTTATTATCAGGTAATCCGCATTTCGCCTGAAGCCGCGATGAGCAACATACAGTGGAACGCAGGCACAATGTGCCGGAGTGAATAAAACGGGCGAACTGAAGGAAGAAATGCGGTTCAAGCTTTAATGTTGAAATTACCGTAATGGCAGGATAAAATTAACGAAAAGAGTGTTGTGTATTATGATGTTCAGCAATTTGGAAAACTATGAAACAATCAATTGTTAAGATTCTTTTGGAAAATGCGGTTGAACACATGCGTAGCTCTTTGTCTGCACATCGAGAAAATAATATTCCTGAAGAAATTCGGCATAGTATTAGTGCACATCTTATGGCAGCTTTAGCATTGGAAGGGTTCGCCAATCAGATATCAGAGAATGTTTTAGACAAATGGGTGTGGCGTCGGATAGAAAAGATGGATACACCGTTGAAGTGGCATTTTATTTCTGGGCTGAATGGTCTTAAGCCATTTGGTCCACCTGACCAACCACTGCAAATAGTGCAGAAACTCCACTCAATAAGAAACAGGCTTGTACATCCTAAAATAATGGATGTTGGAGATGAAATTATTGTTCTGGAAAGTAATGGAAATTTGCGACGTAATGTTCCAATAGATGAAAAAGTGAAAGACGGTGACACAATTCTAGTAGGTTATGGAAAGCTTTTCGATGAGTTTAATAGCAGTTCTGCTCAAAAAGTTGTTGAATGCTCAATAAATGCTGTCAAACAACTTATTGGTCATTTAAGCATTACAGGCTTAGAATGGGTGGACAACTTTAAAGAAGGGTAAATGAAATAGAATAGCATAGTGTAGCAGAATGAAATCATGGGAGAATATATTGCGTATTAAGATATTATGAATGAGCCCATTTGTTATCTTTGTGGCCAAACTATTGAGGGTAAGACAGGTTCGTAGATGGACAATTTTTGCCGATGCTGTTTTTTTAAAAGGTTTGCCGCATTTCTGCCTGAGGCCGCGATGAGCATCATACAGTATCACGCAGCAAAGCGGAGTGAATGGAACGACGCCCCGATGAGATAGCGGAGGTTGCATCTCACGGGGCAAGCGAACTGAAGGTAGAAATGCGGGGATTCAATTTTAGAGTTTAGATTTTAGATTTTTGATTTAAATAAAACGTTGTCGTTTGGTTCGACTTGGTTCGACAGGCTTACCACAGGTCGCTCACCACAGGCCGACGACGGATAGACAAAAAGAAGGCACCGTGCCATAAACCCTTCGATAAACTCAGGACGGGTAACACGGCTAAATTTTAAAGGAAGGAAAACCCACGGTACATGCCCGTGGGCTAAACGTTAGAGGTGTCTGCTGCGGATGATGGAGATGATGAGCCAGGCGCCGACGACGGCGGCGATGATATAGCCGAGGATGCCGAGGGTCTGCAGGCGCACGAGGCCGAGGATGGTACCTTCCTGTGGGACGAGCATACCGGAAGCGACGAGCAGTGCGGCGACAATCAGGGCGAAGCTGATACGGCTTGCGCTTCTGTCGATGCTGCGAGTGAGGCTTTCGAGATGTTCGTGATGGACGCGGACCTGTAAGAGGCCCTGGCGGAATTTATTTAAAATGGCGTTGACGTCTTCGGGGAAGCGGGTGATTAAATCGGCAGTGTCGCGCATCACTTTCTGTGTGTTGCGGAGCATCTGTTTGGGGTCGAACTCGCGGAGGCTGAATTTGCGGGCGTAATGGGTGAGGCTGTCGATAATCTGGAACTGCGGGTCGAGGCCGTTGGCGAAGGACTCGACGGTCATAAGGCTTTTGAGCATCAGGGTAAATTGCGCCGGCGGGCGGACGTGATGCCTGCGGACGATGTCGAAGGCCTGCATGATGACTTTACCGACGGGGATGTCCCGCAGGGGCATCGCGTAATAAGTGGCGAAAAGCTCTTCCAAATCGACGGTGAGACGTTCGATGTCGGTTTGCAGCGAGATGATTCCGAAGCGGTCGAGGCCTTTGACCATTCGTGCGGCGTCGTTATCGACAACGGCGAGGACGATATCGTTGAGCAGTTCGCGGTCTTTTATGGAGAGGTGCGCTACCTGGCCGAAATCGAGGGGGGCGAGAACGTTACCGGGGAGGAGGAAGAAGTTGCCGGGATGGGGGTCTGTGTGGAAGAAGCCCATCTCGAATATCTGTTTGAGGATGAATTCTGCGCCTCTTTTCGCGATGATTTTGGGGTCGAGGCCGGCCTGCTTTATGGCATCGGTGTCGGTGCATTTTATGCCGTCGATGTATTCCATCGTTAAGACGCCCTGCGAGCAGTACTGCTCATAGACTTCGGGGACGTGTATGGTGGGGTCGTCCTTGAAATTATGGTAGAAGCGCAGTTGGTTGCGGCGTTCGATGGACAAGTCCACTTCCTTTGAAACGGCGTCGATGAATTCTTTGACCATCCGCTGGGGGTCGATTGCATCTTTTTCGAAAAAAGCAATCTTGAGAAGTGCAGCAATATCCTCGAGCATTTTAGTTTCGGCCTGGATGATTTTGACGATGTCGGTCCTTCGGACTTTCAGGACGACATTTTTACCATCGTGAGTTGTGGCACGGTGTACCTGCGCGATGCTTCCGGCGGCGAGCGGTTTGTGGTCGAAAGTGGCGAAGAGGGTATCGATTTTGCCACCGAGCTGGTTTTCGATTTCTGCGATGATGAGTTCGGTTTTCTCGGGAGGCGCCTGGTCCTGGAGTTTTTCGAGTTCCTTTATGTATTCGGCGGGAATCAAATCGGGTCGAGTGCTGAGGAGCTGGCCGAGTTTTATGAAGGTTGGGCCGAGTTCCTCGAGCGCCATCCGGAGGCGGACGGGTCTTGTGTGCTCCTTCGCGGCAGGTGCGACGTGCATGGGGACGGCCTGCTCACCGAGGCGGATTTTGAATTTAGCGCGAAGCACCTCCGCGACGTCTTCGAAGCCGTACTTCATCAGCACCGCCATGATGTGGCGGTAGCGGCGAAGCTGGTAGAAAGTGCTTTTAATGTGAAACTTCCAACCGAGCACAGTTATCCCTTTTTAAGAAGCTGGTCGATTTTTTTCTCCAGTCTCTGGATATCATCGTGTGTTGCGAGGTTGAGCTTTTTCGCGACGTCCCTGACCTCGTCATTAACGAGCTTTTTGAATTCCGCACGAGATTTTTCGGCGCTATCCAAAAGGTCTTTGACGAAAGCCGGCCTGCTGGCCTTTTCCTCCTTGCCGCGGCTGACGTATTCGTCGAAAATTTTGTCTGCTTTTTCCTTTGTCATGGCAAGCGCACCGAGGCCTGCGAGCATCAGTTTGTCGAGAGTCTCGAACATTTTTGTCACCCCTAAAAAAGTACCCCGTTTCCGGCAGTTGCAACAATTGCGTCCTGCTGAATATATAATACCATTTGCGATGGATTTGGGCAAGATTGTTTTTCAGGAAATTATTCAGCGTATGTCACTGTGGGCGTACGACATCAGGGTTTTTCTGCCGGTACCGCTGTAACTTTTCCCGGAGGCGGTCGGCAAGATCGCTATTTTGCTGGGCAAGTGACATGGCGTTTTCGATGGTTTCGGCGGCGAGGTCGAACTGCCTGTTTGCGGCATAAGCTTCGGCAAGTATCTCGAGGACGGCGGGGTCTTTGTGGTTTGTCAGTTCGGCGGCTTGTCTGGCGAAATAAGCAGCGCTATTGGGGTCGCGGACGTTGGGGTCGGGATATGTCGCGAAAATCTTAGCAAGCGAGATTAACGGTGCGGGCTGGCTCGGCGCCAACTGCGTGACCTGTTGAAAATATTTTATCGCCTGCCGGGGTTTCCCGGAATTGATAAAAACTTCACCGACCGTGTTGTAAATCCAGGCGTCGCTGAATCCGATTCCAATGACCTGGTGATAGTAATTGGCAAGGTCGTCGAGCTTGTCCTGCGAAATGAAGGCGTTAATCAAATTATAATGAGCGGCTGTAAAATCAGGCCTGATGCGAAGCGCCATGGTGTAATAATTAACCGCTTCACCGATTTTACCCATATCGAAGAGGGTTATACCGAGATTGTTATAGGTCACGGCGTCACCGGGTTTGATTTCGAGGGCCTGCTGATAGCAGGCGACTGCCTCGTCGAATTTGCCTTGTTCTGCAAGCACATTGGCGAGATTGTTATACGCATCCGGTTGGCGGGGATTTAGCTTTATAACCTCTCGATAGTGGATGACTGCCTCATCGAGTTTGCCCTGCTGCTGCAGAGCGTTGGCCAGATTATAGTGCAGGGCGGCATCGTTCGGCTCAAACTTGAGGGCCTGGCGGTAGGTTTCGATTGCTTCGTCGAGTTTGCCCTGTTCTCTGAGGGTGACGGCGAGGTTGCTGTAAGCATCGGCGAAATCGGGCATCATTTGTATTGCCTTGCGGTAGTATTTTATCGCCTCATCATACCTGCCCTCGGTCTGGAGGGCATAACCCATTTGATTGTAGAGGTCGCTTTCGTTGGGTGAGCGTTTCAGCAGGTATTGGCCGAGCGATAAAGTGTTTCGCCAATAACCGAGGTAGTGCCGTGTGGCGACCGCTTCGGCGCCGGCTAAAACGATAACTAAAGCCGTAACTATTATGTTGCTCATCAAAGAACTGCTTCGGCCGCAAAGCCATTTGAAGAAGGCGGCCAATAAAATTAAAAATCCGATGGAGGGGATGTAGGCGAATTTGTCGGAGGCAATGACGTTGCTGAAGCCGATGACCTGCATTGTGGGCAGGACGGCGATGAAGAAAATCAGCGAGCCTGCAAGAGGCGCGCGGGTCCAGCGTAAGGAAATTATCAACGCGAGCAATATCAGCAACGAACCGATAACAGCGGCCAAGAGGAGGGGGTTAGCCGGTGAAAAAGGCGAAGGGTATGCGTAATAGGAAAATACGTTTATCGGCCAAAGGATTTTGAAGGGATAAAAAAAGATGTTGTGGCAGATTATCAAAAGGATTGGGGTAACGCCACGTTCGCCTGGTAGGCCGACGGAGGCGGTCCCGCTTTGTGAAAGATATGTAATTATGGCGGATGTAAAGCCGATGGCGAAGAAGGGCAGTTTCTCGAAAACAACGTGCCGGTTGAGACGTTTTAAAGGCCAGAAGTCCAGCAGTAGCAGCAGTATCGGCAGGGGGGTGCTTGTGGGTTTTGACATCAGCGCGAGAATATATGCGATGAGGCAGGCGGCGTAAAATTTCCAGTTTTTGCTGCGGGCATACTGAACATAAAGCGCAAGCGATGAAAATGAAAACAGGGTGGCCAAGAGCGTTTTTCGTTCGCTGACCCAAACGACGGATTCGATGGTCACCGGGTGGATGCCGAAAAGCAATCCTAATGCGGCCGCTATCCAGGGACTTCCGAAAAGCAGATACAGCAATGTGATAACGAGTGCGGTGTTTACGATATGCAAGGCGAGCGCGGTACGGTGAAAGGCGAAGAAATTATCGACTCTTCCACCGAGTGCGTAATCGAGCATCAGTGAAATCATGGGTAGCGGCTGGTAGTAGCCTCCCACGGTTGAGGGATTTGTTACTTCGGTGAGAAAAATGCGGGCGGAGGTCCAGCTCGGATTCTGGACGAGAAAGTTGTGCGCCAGATACTGTGTGTCGTCGCTTGAAAGGGCCTGCGCGGATAATGCCGGCCAATGGACGATAAGAACCACGGCACAAGCCGCGAGCAGGAGTAACACGAAGGCGATTTTCGAATGTATATGGTCGATTATTTCTCGCATAATGTTTTTATTTCAAAAGGTATTGTATCATTAAACATATACACGGCACAAGAACTACGATTCAGTTTCGGTCGCTGTTTCCTGATTTGACGGCGGAAGTTGTCAGCAGGATTATTTGTTTAAAGATGCTTTTGCAGACGTGGAGCAGTGAAAATCTTATCGGGATAAGTTTGGGCAGCTCAAAATCGGTGCAGATTTCTTTCGGGAAATCGTCACCGAGAATTTCTATCCGGTCAAAGTCGGGAGGGGTGAGACCCATTTTGCGGGCGGCGGCTATGATAGGGACATTTTCGGGATTGAGGTTGACGAGTTTGCAGCAAACGATTTCACAACTGAAGGGGTCGGTGCCACCGAGGAGGTAGCCGAGGGGTCTTGCTCTTCCATTGATTGGGCCGGGGCCATCCATTACGGTGACGGCATCGATTATGGTCAGAGCGGGACGAAGGAAATTATATATGCCGATAAGAAACCGGCAGAAATCATCGGTGTTTTTTCCTTTTGCGAAATGCCAGCAGGCCTTCTTTTTGCCTGTCACGGTTCCGAACATATTTTTGACGGCGAACGTCGCGACAAGCTGCTGATGCGATTTGAACTTGGACAGATTGATAATGACATCGGCGTCGAGGGCGAGGGAGCTTATACCGACGGTTGTTCCATTTATTTCGCATTTCCGTGGTTTATTGAGCTGCCTTACCGGCACATCGAGTTTTTTCAACGGTCCTTCGAGTTTCAGTTTTCTTATGCAGGTAAAAATATTTCCCCAGGCGGGCGAATCGGCGACGAATGGTTTTGCCCCGAAATCCTTCAGCAGTTTCGCGGTCTGGTAAATGACGGCTGGGTCGGTCTGCGTTGCGCAGCGTCGTGGCTTCGGGGCGATTAGGTTTGGTTTGATGAGAACACTGTCGCCGCGTTTTACGAATTTCTGCAGGCCACCGAGGAGGTCGAACTGTCTTTGTAAAGCGGCAGATATTTTTTCTTCGTTATAATCGGTGCATCGCGTCAGCACTATCGATGGCTGGGAGATGTTCGAATTCAATCGGGTATTTCTCCACATACGAACAGATAAAGTTTCGCGACCGGCCGCGGGACATCTGCGCTGAAAAACAGGCCTGCTAAAACAGATTGGTCAGCGATATATCTTTTGGGCCCGAGGAGTAGGAAGCTACCCGGACTTATTTGCAATTCGACTTCCAAGGCGTCGAACACAAAAGACCCTGCCGAGTCAGTTTCCTTCTGCAAAGGAAGGCGGAATTTGCGGGACGGGACGAACACAGGCTGGATGCTCATATTGCATACGCCTCGTTGTCCGGGAATTTTTTGCGCCTTTATCCGCAGGGCAAACAAACCGGGACCCACCGTAACGCCCTCGGATTCGTGGGCAATGGAAGTATAGAAAATAGTTTTTTGGCTGTCAATTGCGGTCACGAGCAGGTCTTTGGGCTGGCCGTTTAACAGGACGAGCGAATCTCTTTCGGCCCTTTTGGCGTCGGCACTTCGCAGGATGTCAGCAATCTGGTTCCAATCCTGCGGCCGGCCGAAACCGGCAGCGAAAAGGTTCATCGCGAAGGCATTGTAGCTGTTAAAACGTAACGGCTGGGTATAGAGTGACGGCCAGATATTGTCGAGGGTATTGGCATCGTTGGCGGGAATTTTGAAAACATAGATATTGAGGTTTATTATGTCGGACAACCTCTGATTAGGCTCGGTCTCGCCATGCGGCGCCAAATCGCCGATTTTGACCTGCTTCCATATCGGCGGTTTCTCCGGAGCGGGGCAGCCTGCCAAAAGAAAACTTGCCAAGGCCAAGAGCAAAGTACAATAAGTGCGAACCATAAAAACAGATTAGCAATTACGCGTTGTTCTGTCAATGTCCGCCACGGCGATAAATCGGGTTGGCGAGACTTGCAGGGTTCTATCGGATGATTTCGGTATTTTTTACGAGGCCATCCAAAGATATTGTAACGTCTGTGAAGGGCAGATTAATCTGTATTTGTTCGATTGCTTTTTTAGCGATAAAAGTGAGGCCGCTGCAGCAGGGGACTTCCATATGGATGACGGTCAGGCTTTTGATTTTGTTGGCTTTTAAAATCTGGGCGAGCTTATCGATATAGAACTGAACATCGTCGAGTTTCGGACAACCGACGGCGACGGTGTGGTCTTTTAAGAATCTGCTGTGGAAATCACCCATAGCGAAGGGTACGCAATCCGCGGTGAGTAGCAAGTCAGCGTCGGTGAAACACGGCGCGGTCGGTGAAAGGAGTTTTAACTGTACCGGCCAATGGGTCAACTGCGAAGGTACTGAAACCGAATCAGCGGATGATGTGGTTTGTTTTTTCATTTGTCTGGCCATCATGCCAGGGCAGACAAAATTAAGGTTCTCTTTGGCAGCAGGTTTGTTCATCGCTGCGAGATGTGATTTGACGGCGTTTTCGTCGAAATCGGCGGCGTTTCGTTTTTCGATTGTGATGGCTTCCTGCGGGCAATGGCCGAGGCAGGCGCCGAGGCCGTCGCAGTATGTTTCGCTGACCAGTTTTGCCTTACCGTTGATTATTTTTATCGCGTTTTCTGCGCAGGCGGTAACACACAGCCCGCAGCCATTACATTTCAATTCGTCAATTTTTATGATGTTTCGCACAGCCATTTTTGGACTCCAAAATCTAAAAAATGTTTTTCAGCCATTTAAAAATAACTTCACAGCCATACGATAACCGGTCTTTGTTTTAAAAATACGTTCAATCATTCTTTTTAACTTTTCCTTGCCGGCGTTCGCAAAATCCCTTGGGAGATTTACCAGCCAGTCGGCGTCATAGATGATTTTAAATTCGGTCGTGTTTATATTTTTGGCGCTATGGTGATTGGCGATAATTTTGCATATATGATTTCTCTGGTCGGATGGAATTTTATATTTATTGAGGATTTTTTCCGCAATGGGTGGGCCTTCGATTTCCTGATAGTTGCCAGCGGCGGAACCATATTTTTTAATAGATATGGGAATCCCAATATCATGCAGAACGGCGGCGGCTTTGATGACGAACGAATTGCCTCCTTCGGCAAGATGTATCTGTTCGGCATAATCAAGGACTTCGAAGGTATGTTCGATGCGTCTTGTGTCGCCCTTGAAAATTTGCTTCATTTCATATATGAGTTTGTGTAATGGCTGGTTTTCAAGCAGGTCGCCCAGAGACACCCGAATAAAAAAGTCATTGATTTGCTTTTGCAGAACCGCAAGTTCGCGGCTTATGCCGCAGACAGGCTGACGTGGGCAGAAATTCGGGTGCGACAAACATCTGCTGAGCCTTAAATTTCCCTGCAGGATTTCCGTAAGCCGCAGCAGGCTTATTTTGGCGGGGTCTTTGGCGAGTTTGAAGCCGCCCCTCGGCCCCATTGTGCTTTTGACCAAGCCCCTCCTGTGAAGTTTTTGCATTATCTTGCAGGTGAGCGGATATGGAATTTGTTCGAGGGAGGAGATTCTTCTGACAGGAACCGCCCTGTCATAATGTTCGGCCAGCACCAGGGCTGCCCTGAGACCATAATCCGTATTTCTTCTTATAATATCCATCTATCGCTCTAACTTTATATAGGACTAATATAGTCTTACATTATTAAGATGTCAATAACCAAAACCAATTTTTTGAAAAATTTTTATTGTGCGTTGTGCTCCTTAAGGCAGGAGGTTCACAGGTTCATTTGCGACAAAGCGTTGCGCGATATCCGAGGCCTTTTGGCGCGTCGATAAATCCGGGTAAACGGGGCTGTCGGATATGCTCTTTTTCGCCAATAGTCTGGCTGTCAATATACGAACCTGTTGTGCCTGATTGACGGAATCGCCGAGTATTCGCATCGATTCCTGAGGCGAGTGAAACCCCATACCATTGTTGGAAGAAACATAATCCCAGCGGAATTGTGCCTGCCGCAAAAGGTTGCGCGGTTCGGTAAGTTCGTTATCGGGTATTCCAGCCTGGATAGCGGCGGCAATATCAAAATGCGCCAAAACGAGAGCCTTTTCCGCTTCGAGTTTGGCGTTATAAACCTTGGTCTGTATCGCCTCGACTCTATTGCGAATATCATCTTCGCTCCAGCGGTGGCATACGGCGCAACTGTTGGCGATATCAAGCAGGGGGCTTTGAACGTGATGGTCCGTGAATTTCATACCTCCTTCGGTGCGGTACGGCATATGGCAGTCGGAGCAGGAAATATCACGGTAGGAATGAATTCCGGTCAGGTACATTTCATAATCGGGATGCTGGCACTTGACGATTAGCGTTTTCGATATCGGATGAACATAATCAGCGAAGTTGAGCCCGTTATAATAAGCGAGCATATCTTCGACGCTGGTGCCGTTTGCCCACGGAAGGACCAGATAATTTTTCAAACCGGCCTTTTCATCGGTTTTGAAATAATATTCGACGTGGCACTGAGCGCAGACCAGCGAACGCATTTGCTGATGTGTGACCTGGCGTATATCTTTACCCATCGCGGCGAACGCTTCTTGCAGCGCAGGCCGGGTGATACGCAATTGCAGTGTTTGCGGGTCGTGACAATCGAGGCATCCGACCGGATGCGTAATCTCGGAAGTTAAATCGTGAAAGTTCGCGGCGTAAAATTCCTTTACGCCCATTTTATTCATCAGGCGAGGGACGTCGGTGCTTTTGCAGGTCCAGCAGGTAGCGGGATTGAACGGTTTTTTTATGCGTTTTGTTTTGGTGATATCCTGCACCGAATAATAATGACCGCGGGCCTGCAGATAATCTTCACTGAAACCTGAGCCGGCAAAAAGAATAATCTGGTAGGGGTCCGCGTCGAGATAATCTCGCGGAAATGCGCCGCCGAACTTTGTCTTCGTATCAGTGACTTTTGATTTTAGATAAGAATCATACTCTCGCGGATAATTGCGGCCCCATACCTTGTTGTTCGGTTCGAATTCCGCCAGCGGCGCAAGCGCAATGGCGGGCCGCTGCGATTCCCAGCGTCGTTCCATAATCGAAATGGCCAGCAGGCCAAGCAACACTATTACAGCGGCAAACAGGATTATAATCGCTGCTGGCGCCCAGATGGGAAGTTTTGCGTTATTATTGATATTCGGTGATTTCTGCTCGTCCATTTTTATTCAATTCCTTTCTTTAGCTCTATTCCTGCTTGCGGCAGAGCAGGTCTGAGCTGCGGCGGCGATGACGAAATACTTATAACAGTACCGTGAACATTGTTATGGCAGTCCCAGCAAGCCCTTTCCGATGATGACGCCACGCGAATCATTGCAAGCTGCTCATCGTGACACCTTACGCAGTTGGATTGGATTGCGGGGACAGCTCTATTTGAGAGTTTAAGTACCTGCGGTTCCTTGCGCATTGTAAAAACATAAGTATGCTTAAGACCATCGGTTGCCTTAAAAGCAAGACCCGCGATGGGGTTACTGTGCGGGATGTGACAATCAACGCAGACAGCCGTTTTGCCGTGACTGCCATACTGCCAGCTTGCGTAGGCGTCGGTCATTACGTGGCAGTTTATACAGGCCAGCGGCGAATCGGATAGATACGAGGACGCATTTGATATGCGGGCAACAATAATGACCATTCCTAACGCAACGCCTGCCAGAGCGTATATTGTGAACTGCCAGCTACCCGGCAAGCCTGAAAGCATCAATATTGATTTTAACCGCTTAAGCATTTTCAAACTCAAGATTATAATAGGCCTTTTCGTAAAACTTCAACCTTTAATCCGGCATCAATTTTTCTTGCAAATCAGCCTGCGGAAGGATAGATTATAGCAGTTACATTGGGGAATAGTGTAACGGTAGCACAAATGACTCTGGATCATTTAGTCAAGGTTCGAATCCTTGTTCCCCAGTTTGATTCCGCTGTTAGCGGAATCAAACAGAGCAATCGAGAATCGAAATTCGATAGTTGCTCTCGATTGCGGTCAATTTTCGATTATCGATTTTCAAGAATATGGCATTTCTTTTTGAAAAACTCGATGTTTATATGAAAGCCGTCGATTTGGCTGAGGAAATCTCCAAACTTACAGAATCATTTCCTCGGGGAAGTTATTATCTGTCAGACCAACTGAATCGAGCGGCATTGTCTATTTCGGCAAATATCGCGGAAGGTAACGGCAGATACCATAAAGCGGACAAGACGAATTTCTTTAGGATTGCACGTGGTTCCGCCTTTGAATGTGTTCCATTGCTTGAAATATGCCAGAGAAAACAGTTGATTGAGGCGGATATTCACAACTCATTAAAATCAAAACTCGAAGATATAGGCAAGATGCTATCAGGATTGATAAATTTGAGTAAATCGATAGATTGAAAATTAACCAATGTCAGTAAGTTAAATGATTTCTATTTTACCAGTTGAATTCTGCGATGATTGGTGTGTGGTCGGAGGGTTTATCGGTGGTGCAGGGTTTGGTCCAATTGCCACTTTCTAAAGGCTGCTGATTTTTAAGATTTTTTTGTTAAATGCCCTTGACAGGCAAACCTTTTCAAATTATATTATTGGCATATGCTAATAATTATCTAAATTTAAGGTAAAAATTAACTATGCCCCGTCCTTTTAAATGCAGACGAGTATGCGGCAATCCACAGGCGGATTACTTCAAACCCCGCGGTGTGCCGATTTCGCAACTGGAGGAAATTGCTTTAACAATCGATGAATTCGAGGCGGTACGGCTGGCTGACCTCGAAGGTTTATATCAGGAAGATGCAGCTAAAAAGATGAATATTTCAAGACAGACCTTCGGCAATATAGTCGAATCCGCTCATGAAAAAATTGCGGATGCAATAGTTAACGCCAAGGCACTTAAAATCAAAGGAGGTATTGTAGAAATGATGCAGAGACAATTTTTATGTTGCGACTGCAACAATCAATGGGATGAGGCGTTTGGCACAGGCCGTCCCGCCAAATGCCCGAAATGCGAGAGCACAAATATTCATCGGGCACCGCAGGACCGAGGCTGGGCTCGCGGCGGCGGTTTCGGAAGAGGTCGCGGAAGATGCGGGAGGGCAAGAGTATGAGAATATGCATTCCAACAAAAACGAATGACGGCAAAACGGCAAATGTTCACGAGCATTTCGGCAGCGCACCATATTTTATTATTTACGATACCGAAGCGGACACCGTTGAGATAATCGATAATGCCAACCAGCACCATTCACACGGAACGTGTCAGCCAATGAGCGCACTGAGCGACAGGAAAATCGACGCTGTGATTTGCGGTGGGATGGGCGCCAGAGCAGTACAAAAGCTGAACGAAGGCGGTATTAAGGCTTTCAGGGCGATTCCCGGCACCGTCGCGGATATTGCCGGTCAGTTTTTAAAAGGCGGTCTGGAAGAAATAACTATTGCCAATGCCTGCGCACAGCACGGCTGTCATTAGCCCAATTATCCGTTCCAATCAAACTCTGCGATGATGGGAGTGTGGTCGGAGGGCTTTTCGGCGATTCGAGGCGCTTTGTCGATGTAGCAGCGGGTGGATTTTTCGGCTAAGGGTTTTGTGGCCAAGATGTGGTCTAAGCGCCAGCCGAGATTTGTTTTGAAGGAATTTCTGAAACGATAGTCCCAGTAGGTGTATCGGCTCGGCTCGCTGCAATGTTTTCGAAAGACATCGACGAAACCCCAGTCGATAATTTTCTGAAGTTTCTCTTTGACGGCTTGATTGAAGCAAACGTGGCCGAGCAGAGTTTCAGGGTCGTAAACATCCATCGGTTCGGGGGCGATGTTGAGGTCGCCAGTCCAGATGATGGGGTCGGATGGCTTGAAGTGTTTTTTGAAAAAGGCCAAGAGGCGGTCGAACCATTTTAATTTGTACTGGAATTTTTCTGAGTCCGGTGAAACACCCTGCGGGATATAGGTATTAAAAATCACAATGCCATTAATCTCGGCTTTAATCAGACGGGCGGGGTCTTTCGGTTCATCATCGAGGCCGTATTGGACTTTCTGAATTTCGCTTTTGCTGAAAATCGCGACACCGTTGTAGGATTTTTCACCTTTAAAGACGAACTGATAACCTGTACCTGCAAAGGCATCGGCGGGGAAATCGGCATCCTGGACTTTTGTTTCCTGAACACACAAAATGTCCGGCTGACTCTCGGCAAGCCACGGCAGAAGCACGGGCAGGCGAGAACGCAAGGAATTAACATTGAAGCTGGCAATTTTCATAACGCAGCTTCAGTATAATTCTTATTTCGCCTGTGTCAAAACTTTCGAGTCCTGCCGATATATTCCTTCAATCACTATTTTTTTGATAACATCCGCAACCTGGTCAGCGGGGAAAATGCCGTAAGGCTGTGCGAGTCGGTCATTCTTGCCGTTGCCACCGCCGATGAGGACATGGTAATGCTCGACGGATTGACCGTCGATTTTTCTAAGTATCCCAATCAGGCCGATATCGGCTGTTGCGCTTTGTCCGCAGTTATTTGGGCAGCCGGAAATATTTATTCTGACACCATTGTGCTGCACATTTTTGAGAGCCTCCCTTATTTTGTCGGCGGCATCGTAGCCGTTAGCAAATGCTCTCGGGCAGGTGCTTGCGCCGGGGCAGGCGATTACGACGGGATTTTCAGTTAATGCGGCAAGGTCTTCCGGAAGTGTAATCGGCTGCTCGCCATAGATTTCAAGTCCGTGTTCAAGATTGATGCGCAACAGTGCCTTTAATGGTTGCAGAACATCGGCAAGCCTTAGAGCATCCTGCGGCGAAATATTGCCGTTCGGTAACTGCAAGCGGTAAAGCAATTTTATTTTCTTATCTTCCGATGTTAACAGCAAATCCGGCCACTGCCGTGAATCCCTGATTCGAGCGAAATAACGATTAAGCTGGTGGCAAAAAGCGGCGTCACCGAATTTTTCCCGTACGTGTCGCAGACGGGCCTTGTGTCTGTTTTGCCTGTCACCGTGGTCATTAAATAGTTCCACTGTCGCAAGGCATAGCGGCAGTATGTCTTTAACCGGCAGATTGTCATATAATTTTATTCCTGTCGCGGGCCTTGGTCCCAATGAGCCTGCACCAATTACGGTGAATAAACGATTCGGCAAAGCGACAAATGCCAGGTCGTTTAGCCATGGCCTTGCGTTAACGTGTTGGCAGGATGAAAAACTTATTTTAAATTTTTTCGGAAGAGCAAAAGTAATCGCCTCCTGTTCCAGAAACCTGCGAACAAGTTCCGCCAGCGGTATCAAATCGAGACCGTCCTCGCATAATTCGCAGCCGGTCGAGACAGTAAAGTTTCGCACTGTATCACCGCAGGCGCCGAAGATGCCAAGGCCAACGGTGGCCAGGCCCTGATGGACTGCCGGCAAATCCTCCTCGCGAATATTGTGCAGTTCGATGTCCTGGCGTGTGGTGATATGAAGAGGAGTTCCCGGTGAATATTTCTCCACCATTTCAACAACCTTTCGCCACTGAAGCCAGTTTATTCTTCCACCGAGGATTTTGATTCGCTGCATAAATAGACCGGTTTGTTTCTGTGCGTACGAGCCGAGTATTCTGGCCGCAGGCAGTTTTGTTGTTTGTTCGACATTAGTAGTTTCGTTGCTCATTTTTTTCTCCTGCTAAAATTATATCTGGTAATCGGGTGCACGTTTGGCGTGAAGTCCGCATTCTTTATGTTCGGGCAGTTCCCACCACCAGCGGCCCGCACGGATGTCCTCTCCCATGCAGATGGCCCGCGTGCAAGGCTCGCAGCCGATGCTTGGAAAACCTCTGTCGTGCAGTTCGTTATAAGGGATGTCGTTATCCCTTATATATTTCCATACATCCTTTTCGCTCCAGTTTATAAGCGGGCATATCTTGATTAGGCCGAAGGCCTTGTCCCATTCGACGGTATTGATATCAGACCGGGTAGGGGACTGCTCCTTTCTCAGGCCGCAAATCCAGGCATCCAAAGTCGAAAGCTCTCTTTTTAGCGGCTCGGTCTTGCGGACCTGGCAGCAGAGCTTGCGATTTTCGACACTGTCATAGAAGAGATTAAAACCGTGCTTACCCACCATTTTCTCAACCTGCTGATAATCCGGGAACAATACCTTTATCCCGACGTTATATTTTTTGCGGGTTGCCTCGGCGACTTTGTATGTGGCTTCGGGCAGTCGGCCTGTATCGAGGGTAAATATCCTGATGTTGGAGGAAATCTTGCAAACCATGCCGGTAATGACCTGGTCTTCGGCTCCGAAGCTCGAAGCGAAGGCAATCTTGTTACCGAATCGTTTCAGAACATGCTTTAGAAGTTGCTCGGGATCATAGTCTTTGGTTTCAGATACGATTTGTGATATTTCTTTTTCCATTTCCAATCTATCCCATTATTCCTATAAATTTACTATAGTTTAGCTACTAAAAAATAATTTCCCTCTAAATAACGTAATCGCCGGCCGAACTACCTCTTGCGACCAGTTCCTGCTCAACGAGGTTGGCAAAGGTAGTGCCTTCGTAGATTTCAGTGACTGCGTTATTGACCTTCTGCCACATTTGCTCAAAGACGTAATCACCCGGTGTGTAGGTTGCCCTTTTTGCCGATGTTTTTTTTCGGCTGCCGCCCTGCATAAATCTGATAACTTCACCGACAGTCAACTGATTTGCGGGCCTCAATAAAACATATCCACCATCTGCGCCTCGCTGGGAATCGACGAAACCACTGTGTTTAAGCTCGGCAAGGATTATTTCAAGAAATCTCTGAGGAATGCCCTGGCTGGAGGCTATTTCCTGGATTTTGACAGGGCGTGCACTATCTCGCAGCGCCAGCTCAAAAATGGCCCTCAAAGCATATCTGCATTTTTCAGAAACGGTGCCAAATTCTGCCATTTTATTCAAAATCCTCGGTTATATTAATCTTCATCTATACAATCGACATAATGAATATTATCGGTTCGGATCATAGGAGTCAAGCACATTTTTAAAAATTTTTAATAAAATTTCTTTCCAATGGAACAAGCTGGGTTATAATATAATATACTAATGCAGTAGGAATAATAGGGAATTGAATATGAAGCTATCGACAAAAACAAGATATGGGATGAGGGCCATTTTGGAGTTGGCTGAACATTATGGTCAGGGTCCGCTACAGACAAATGTTATTGCCAAGCGGCAGGATATATCCATAAAGTATCTGGAGCAACTGATGGCGATATTAAAGGCATCGGGTCTGGTCAAGAGCGTAAGGGGCGCAAGAGGCGGATATGTTCTTGCAAGAAAGCCGGACGAGATTAAACTTAGTGAGGTTTTCTACGGTTTAGAGGGGTCTGTTATTACCGTCGAATGCCTTGAGGACCAAAGTGCCTGCACTCGCATTGCGGAATGTATCAGCAGACAGTTGTGGGCACAGGTGCAGGAAGCCGTTACAAAAGTTCTGGAGTCGATGACTTTACAGGATTTGATTAACAAGGCAAAAGGTCAGAAGACAGAGAATTATCAAATATAAGGAGTGATAAAAATATGGGCGCGATATTCAAAAACATCACCGAAACAGTCGGGTTTACTCCACTGGTCCAGATAAACAAGCTCGGCTCGCGTGAAGCGACAATCCTCGCCAAGCTCGAATCGTTTAACCCATGCCATAGCGTCAAAGACCGCATCGGCTTGTCGATGATAGAGGTCGCCGAAGAACAGGGGCTGATAAAGCCTGACACGGTGATAATTGAACCGACCAGTGGAAATACCGGAATCGGGCTGGCGTTTATCTGCGCCGCCAAGGGATACAAGCTGATACTGACAATGCCCGAATCGATGAGTATTGAGAGACGAAAGCTGTTGACGTTATTCGGCGCTGAGATTGTGCTGACTCCCGCCGAAAGGGGGATGCGCGGAGCGGTGGAAAAGGCGGAAGAGCTGGTCGCTAAGAACCCGAATTCATTTATGCCGCAGCAGTTCAAAAACCCCGCCAATCCGCAGGTTCACAGGGAAACTACGGCGGAAGAAATCTGGGCGGATACCGAAGGCAAGGTAGATATTTTTGTCAGCGGCGTAGGCACAGGTGGAACGGTAACCGGATGCGGTGAAGTTTTCAAAAAGCGCAACAGCAATATCAAAATCATCGCGGTCGAACCGAAAGACTCGGCGGTTCTATCCGGCGGCAAACCTGGGCCGCACAAGATACAGGGAATCGGAGCCGGCTTTGTGCCAGAAGTACTCAACAGAGATGTCGTGGATGAAATAATACAAGTCTCCAACAAAGATGCGATGGAAACAGCCAAACAACTGGCCTTGAAAGAAGGCATAATGGCTGGGATAAGTTCGGGCGCTGCGATGTGGGCAGCGATACAGGTATCGCTGAGGCCTGAAAATAAAGGCAAGGTGATAGTAGTGGTACTGCCTGATTCGGCGGAAAGATATATCTCAACCGAACTGTTTGCAGACTGACTTTTGGATTTCGGGAAAGGGTTGAAAGATGACGACGAATAAATTTACAAACGATAGAGTAAAGGAGCTGGTCGATGAAATCAGCAGGACCTACAAGGAAGACGTGGGTATCAATTTTATAGATGCCACGAATTTGCCTGTACGGGATAAAATCGTTGAAATCCTGGAGCTTCTGACGGAAATTATTTTCCCAGGATATACCGGCAAGAGGACGGTTACAAAATCCAATATCGGTTTCATTGTCGGTGATTTACTATGCGAGGTTTATTCGGAATTGTGCGAACAGATTGAACGGGCTTACAAATATCGCTGCAGGATGGAAAATTGCGATACCGGAGACTGCAAAAGAATGGCTGAAGAAGCAGGTGAATATCTGGTTGAACATCTGCCGAAAATTCGCGAGATGCTCAAAGGCGACGTAGGGGCGGCTTTTGACGGTGACCCTGCGGCGAAATCGTATGAGGAAATCGTGATAAGCTACCCGTGCATTACGGCAATTGCGACGTATAGGATTGCCCATGAGTTGTATCTTAAGGACGTGCCTTTGATTCCGAGGCTGATGACCGAGTGGGCGCACGCAAAAACGGGCATCGATATACACCCCGGCGCGACCATAGGAAAAAATTTCTTTATCGACCACGGCACGGGAGTGGTGATAGGCGAGACGACAAACATAGGCAACAACGTAAAGATTTATCAGGGAGCGACGCTCGGGGCATTGAGTTTTCCCAAGGATGAAAGAGGCAGAGCAATAAAAGGCGGCAAAAGACACCCGACGCTGGAAGATAATGTAACAGTCTATGCCGAGGCGACGATACTGGGCAATGTCACCATTGGAAAAGGCTCGATAGTCGGCGGCAACGTCTGGCTGAAGGAATCGGTGCCTCCGGGAGTCACGGTTAGTATGGCTGAAACCGATTTGGTTTTCGCGAAACATAAAGGTTAGCAAGGGATTAGAGGAGTTTCGTTTGGATAAGCGGCTTTTTGAAAAAATTCAAGAATTAAAGAAGAAACGCAACGCTGTGATACTGGCGCATAATTATCAGCCGGGCGAGATACAGGACCTGGCGGATTTTCAAGGCGACTCACTTGGACTGAGTATAGAAGCGGCGAAAAGCAATGCGGAAGTAATTGTATTCTGCGGTGTGCATTTTATGGCGGAAACGGCGGCGATTCTTTCACCGCAAAAAACTGTTTTGTTGCCGGAACCGCACGCGGGCTGTCCTATGGCGGATATGATAACAGCGGAGCAGCTTCGAGTGGTGAAAGAGCATCATCCCGGCGCCGTGGTGGTTTGTTATGTAAATAGCTCCGCGGAGGTAAAGGCTGAGAGTGATTACTGCTGCACCAGCGCTAATGCCGTCGAGGTGGTAAATTCGCTTGGCAAAGATAAAGAAATTATTTTTGTGCCCGACCAGTATCTGGGACAATTTGTTGCAAGCCGAACAGGGCGCGCTTTGATTTTGTGGCCGGGTTATTGCCCGACGCACGTAATGATAACCGAGGATGATATAAAAGATGCGAAGGTGAAACATCCGGGTGCTATTGTACTGGCGCATCCGGAATGTACCGAGCCTGTAAAAAGGCTGTCTGACCAGCTACTGAGTACCAGCCAGATGATTAAGTTTGCTGTGAAAAGTGCGGCGAAGGAATTTATAGTTGCGACAGAAAAAGGAATAATTCATTCGTTAAAAAAACAAAGGCCGGATGCGGAATTTTATCCGGCGACGCAGCGCGCCGTTTGTCCGAATATGAAAAAAATTACATTGGATAAGATTATAGCTTCGCTTGAAAACATGCAGCCGCAAGTTACGGTGCCTGAAGAAATCAGATTGAAGGCCAAAAGGGCAGTTGACAGAATGGTAGAAATTTTACCATCGAAATAAGAAAGGGCAGTAACAAATGGAGAAAGAAGTAAAATATCATCTTGAAACGCTGGCACTGCACGCGGGCCAAACAGTGGACCCAACCACGCTTAGCCGGGCGGTACCTGTTTATCAAACTACGAGCTATTGTTTCAAGAACACCAAGCATGCGGGAAACCTGTTTGCGCTGAAGGAGTTCGGCAATATTTATACGAGGCTTATGAATCCTACAACGGATGTTCTTGAGAAACGGCTTGCCGCGCTGGAAGGCGGGGTCGGAGGACTGGCTTTTAGTTCGGGAATGGCGGCAATAACGAGCGCAATTTTAAACATCTGCAGGTCGGGACAGCATTTTGTATCATCGAATTCGCTTTACGGCGGGACGGTGACACTGTTCAGCCAGACTTTTCCCAAGCTGGGGATTGAGGCTACGTTTGTTGACCCGCGCAAGCCGGAAAACTTAGCGAAGGCTATTAAGAAAAATACACGGCTGATTTATATCGAGTCGATTGGCAATCCCAAGAATGACGTGCTGCAATATGAGAAAATCGCGAAAGTATCGCACGATAACGGGATGCCGGTAATTTGCGACAATACTGTTACAACGCCGATATTATTCAGGCCGTTCGAATATGGTGTGGATATTGTGGTTCATAGCTGCACGAAATTTATCGGCGGTCATGGCACGAGCATAGGCGGGGCGATTGTAGATTCAGGCAAATTCAACTGGGCGAATGGCAGATATCCGGAACTGACCGAACCTGACCCGAGTTATCACGGTGTAAAATACGTCGAGAGCTTCGGGAATCTGGCGTATATCTTAAAAGCGAGAGTGCAGTTCCTGCGTGATATGGGTGCGTGTATGTCGCCATTCAACGCGTTTTTGTTTTTGCAGGGTCTTGAGACGCTGCATCTGCGAATGCCGAGACATTCGGAAAACGCGCTTGCTTTGGCAAAATGGCTTGAGAAACATCCATCGGTGACATGGGTAAATTATCCAGGACTGGAATCTCATCCTGATTATAAACTGGCGCGGAAATATCTTCCGAACGGGCAGGGCGCGATTCTGGGTTTTGGCATCAAGGGCGGCAAAGAGGCCGGTATCAACTTTATTAACAGCGTCAAACTGGCAAGCCATCTGGCTAATATCGGCGACAGCAAGACGCTGGTCATTCATCCGGCCAGCACGACGCATCAGCAACTCAGCAGGGAAGAACAGCTTGCGGCGGGTGTAACGGAAGACTATATTAGAGTGTCAGCGGGAACGGAACATATTGACGATATAAAGGCTGATTTCGAACAAGCGTTAAAAATAAGTCAAAAGTAAAATTATGTGGGAATATACAGACAAAGTTAAAGACCATTTTTTCAACCCGCGCAACGTCGGGGAGATTCAAAATCCCGACGGTGTCGGCGAAGTAGGTTCGCTTGCGTGCGGTGATGCGCTGAAGCTGACGTTCAAGCTCGATGAAAACGGCAGAATCAAGGACGCTAAGTTCAAGACCTTCGGCTGCGCAAGCGCCATAGCGACTTCGTCAGTGCTGACCGAGATAATAAAAGGGATGACCATCGAGGAAGCCTCGAAGGTAACGAACAAGGACATTGCCGATTATCTCGGTGGACTGCCGGAACAGAAGATGCACTGCTCGGTCATGGGCAGGGAAGCGCTGGAAACGGCGATTGAAAATTATCGAACCGGAGGGAAAATGAAACATCAGCTCGAAGGCAGGGTAGTATGCAATTGTTTCGGTGTAACTGAAAAGGAAATCGAACGGGTCATACGCGAAAACAATCTGACGATGGTTGACCAGGTCACAAACTACTGCAAGGCCGGCGGCGGCTGCGGCGGATGCAGAGGCGAAATTGAAAAAATAATAGAGCGAATACAAGGTGACAAATTAAAACAGGCAGCCGCTGTGCCGGTTAAAGCGGGCAAGCTGACCAACATCCAGAAAATCCAGCTTATACAGCAGACTATAAACGAGCAAATCAGGCCTGCCCTGCGGGCAGATGGTGGGAACATCGAGCTGATAGATGTCGATGGAAACAAGGTCATCGTAGCTTTCAGGGGTATGTGCGCTCAATGCAAGATGGCGGACTTCACGATAAAGGACGTGGTCGAAGCGAAACTTAGGGAATTTGTGTCACGGGAACTTTACGTCGAGGAAGACAAGGAATCTATTGACCAGCAGCACCATCATACGGGGCAAAAATGAAAACCATATATTTCGACAATAACGCGACAACGAAGGTCGCTGAAGAAGTGTTCGAGGAGATGCAGCCTTTGTTTTGCGAGCTTTACGGCAATCCTTCGAGTATGCACACATTCGGTGGACAGGTGGGCCGTAATATTCGCGTCGCGCGCGAGCAGGTAGCTGGCCTTCTGGGCTGCGACCCGAGTGAAATAATATTCACAAGCTGCGGGACCGAAAGCGACAATACCGCAATTAAAGGAACACTTGCAGCATTGCCAAATAAACGCAAGGTCATTACGAGCAGAGTGGAACACCCTGCGGTGTTATCGGTTTGCCGGGATTTGGAAAATCACGGCTACACGGTTGCCGAAATCAGTGTGGATAAACTCGGCCGACTTGATTTGGCAGAACTTGAAAGACAGATCGACGATAACACCGTACTTGTAACGATAATGTACGCCAACAATGAGACAGGCGTAATATTCCCAATTGAGAAGATTGCAGAACTGACCAAAAGCAAGGGAGTGATATTTCACACCGACGCGATTCAGGCTGTCGGTAAAATTCCGTTCAATCTTTCGAAAAACAATATAGACCTGTTAAGTATTTCCGGCCACAAGCTGCACGCGCCGAAAGGCGTCGGTGTGCTTTATGTGCGAAAGGGAACGCGAGTCGCGCCATTTATGCTCGGTGGCCATCAGGAAGGGGGCCGCCGTGCCGGCACGGAAAACGTACCCGGAATTGTCGGACTGGGTAAGGCATGCGAACTGGCGGCAAAGTATATCGATGACGAAAACACTCGCGTTAAATATCTGCGGGACAAACTTGAAAGGTCGCTATTGAAAAATTGTCCCGGCGCGAAAATAAACGGCGATACGGAAAACAGACTTCCCAATACCACTAACATCAGCTTCGAGTTTATCGAAGGCGAGGCGATATTGCTTCTGCTTGATAAATATGGAATCTGCGCCAGCAGCGGCTCAGCGTGCACGAGCGGTTCACTGGAACCGTCGCACGTCCTGCGTGCAATGGGCGTACCATTTACATTCGCGCATGGCTCGATACGTTTTAGCCTAAGCAGGTACAACACCGAACAAGAAGTTGATTACACAATCGAAAAAATGCCGGAAATTGTCAACCGCCTGCGAAATCTGTCGCCTTTTGTGACAAAATAGTTCCAACCGGGTCCTACGATTCGTTGTTCACATCTGCCTGAGAGCATATTATAATATTGTGAAATTATTAATATTGTCAAACCCGAGGAGAAACACTATTAAACATATAGCGGAAGAACTTAGCTTGTTAATCAAGTCGAGGTACGCTGTAATATTCCTCGAATCCATCGATGAGGAATACGTCCTCAAACAGCTTGCGCCGATAGCGTACAATCTGAGGCTTTCGTATTACCAATGGTCCATAACCGAAGGGTTGCGTAAAAGTTACAAGGAGGGCTCCTACTACCAGACGAAAGAGCCTGCCGCGATGCTGCGAATGGTTTTGGAATTGATTAAGCCTCTCGATGCCTCGGATTCGAGAACGGGGCTGTTCGTGTTTAAGGATTTCGATAAATATCTGGATGATGCGATAGTATTGCGATTATTTAAGGATTTGATTAATAAAATCAAGAACACGAGAAATACCGTCGTAATCCTTGCTCCGACGTACAAACTGCCCACAGATATAGAACCTTATTCGGCACATATAGTCGGCGGCTACCCGAGCAAGGAAGAAATCGTTGAAGTGATATACGAAACAATAGAAGAATTTAAACGAAGCAATAAGCCGGTAACAACGGTTCTCAGCGACAGGGATGCGGAAAAAATAACGCAGACGCTGGTGGGTCTTTCAACGCAGCAAATCAGGAACGTTCTGGCGCAATGTATATTAGATGACGGCACATTAAACGTAAACGACCTTCATAAAATCGAGCTTTGCAAGAAGGAAATTTTTGACAGGGAAGGGATTTTGGAATTCTGCATCTCGGAAGATAAAGGCAATATCGCCAATTTTGATAATTTGAAAAGATGGCTGTCAGAAAGAAGAGGAAGTTTCAGCGCAGATAACCCTCAGGCCCTGCCTGCTCCCAAAGGAGTGCTTTTAATGGGTGTGCAGGGCTGCGGAAAGAGTCTGGCGATAAAAGTCGTTGCCAGAGAGCTGAACCTGGCTTTATACAGACTGGATTTGAGCAGGCTATACAGCAAATATATCGGTGAAACGGAACAGAACCTCAGAAAGGCATTGAAAACCGTTGAGAAACTTTCACCGTTATGTTTGTGGATTGATGAAATAGAAAAATGCTTCGCCGCCTCGGGCGGTGATATAGATGGCGGAGTCTCGCAGCGAATGCTCGGAACTTTTCTGACGTGGATGCAGGAGCGCAAGAGTAATTGTTTTATTGCGGCGACGGCCAATAATATTTATATGCTTCCACCGGAATTTTTGCGAAAGGGGCGTTTCGACGAGATATTTTTCGTGGATTTACCCGACCTCGAACTTCGCTCGAACATTTTCCGCATTCATCTTGCCAAACGCAAACTCAACCAGGAAAAATTTGACTGCCTAAGTCTGGCGGAAAAATCTTTCGGTTTCAACGGCGCTGAAATCGAACAGGCTGTTATCTCGGCTCTTTACAGAGCATCGAGCAGGAAGGAATCTGTTTCCACAGCCCATATTGCAGAACAATTGGAATCAACCAAGCCTCTGGCGGTAATAAAACGTGAGGAAATAGAAGACCTCAGACAGTGGGCTAGGGAGCGGACGGTTCCCGCTTGAAATTTTTATACAACTATGTCACGAGAATCTGCCTCACACCGCAGGGGTAAATTTGGTAAGGTCGTAAATTCCCAGAGAAGTTTCCAAATTCGCGACCTGCTCTACAATTTTCTCGAAACCATTTTCACCGAAAAGCTGCGTTTCCCTCGTTTCAAACTGTTCCCCTAATCGGACGTACTCGTCAGCGGTAATTATATCGTGGAACGCGGGGAATATTATAGTGTCCTCGCGCGCGGCGTGTGGCCTGTACATACGAATAAACAGATGGATGTATTCGACGAGCTTTTTCTGATTTTGCGGGTCCTGCAGTGAAGTCTGTGAAACCAAACGAGTGATAGTATCAGTCAGGCTGCGACCAGCCTGATGCTGTATTCGCAAAACTTTTACCAACTCGTAAAGCTCGCTGACCTTTTCGGCAAGCGGGAACACAAAATCTTCCTCGAGCTTTTCATGATAGTCTTCAACAAACCTGCGAATCAAGTCCGCTGTATCAGCAAGAATGGCCGGCGCAAATTCCTTGCCGGCTGTTAATCGTGAGGCTATTTCTTCATAAATGAGCAGCAGGCGGTAAAGAATACCATGTTCACGCATCAGGTCTTCTATGGCGGTAACCGTGAGAGTGTTTTTCACATAAAGCCGCCACAATCGGTACGTCTGCTGCTGCGGCTGCGCAAAAACAGCGGATGATTTGCCAATAGCGGCAGTAGCGATCAAGGCTATCAGGTTTTTGGCAAACTGCCTTCGGTTATAATTATGGCTGGTTGGATTTGACATGCTGCCCCCTTTCAAAAAAAACAATGTATCGAGTTAAATCATTGTTTGTTGCCCCCCTAAGTCTGCGAAGCCAATCAGATTTATATCAAAGTGAAAGCTGCATAGCAATATACAATTACAGCAGTATAGGCTAAAAGGAATAGGTGTAAAGGATGATAATTAGTCTTCCGACAAAGCCTTATTCAGTGCCGCTCTGGCAAGCAGGCGCGTTGAGTCGAGAACGGGAAGCGGACAATCCTGCGGGTCAATAATCAGGGGTATTTCGGTACAACCGAGGACGACCGCGTCGCAGCCGGTGCTTTTGAGCTTTTCGATTACATTATTAAAAAAGAGCCGCGACTTTTCCGTAAATACCGCGTTTACAAGCTCGCCGAAAATTATGTTATTGATTTGCTCCCTGTCTTTATCGTCCGGAATTTGCCACTTGATACCGAATTTTTCAAGGGGTTTCGGATAGACCGGGCCGGTCATAAGATACTTTGTCCCTAAGACACCGAGTTTGCGGAAACCTTTATCTTTGGCGTTTTGTGCAACCACTTCGGCGATGTGAAGCCATGGAATTGGCGACTTCGCAGCAACTAAATCAAACGCCTGATGAATCGTGTTATCCGGACATATAGCGAAATCCGCACCGGCTTTTCGCAATATATTTGCGGAAGAAAACATAAGTTCGGCCACAGCGTTCCAGTTGCTGGCGCGGATGTGGACCATATAATCCGAAAGCGGATGCGTGTGCATCGTTATTTCGGGGTGACTGTGCTCGCCCATAAGGGCGGGACCCTCCGCGCAAATGGTACGATAACACAAGGCGGCGCCTTCCGCACTGCACGCGACTATCCCGATGTGTTTTACCATATCTACCTACCTGTTGGAATAATAGAAGAATTTGTACCCGAAGACCTTAGTGCCGAAGGAGGGAGTCGAACCCTCACCGGGGGTGAACCCGACGGGATTTTGAATCCCGCGCGTCTGCCAATTCCGCCACATCGGCGATTTTTGAATAATTATTGATTATTGGCGGGAAATTGTCAATCTTCTCTTTAGTAATCGAGGAAAACGATGTCTTCGGGGATAGCGACAACATCCCTGTAGCCGGGGCCAAGAATTTTTGCAATTTCGCTGCTGTGCTTGCCGGCAACCTGCTTGAGCTGTGAACTGCTTAGGCTTGTAACGGCTTTGGCCTTATCGTTGAGCATAACGACGGCGCCGGCATCGAACGACCCTTTGACGGAAATTATACCGCTCGGTAAAAGGCTTTTGCGATTCCGCATGGCCTTCATTGCGCCATCGTCGATATTAATGGTTCCCGCTGAAGCGCTATTCAAAATCCACCGCGAGCGGTTGCTGAGTTTGCGCTTGGGCATAAAGACCGTACCGATAAGGTCGCCTTCGATAATCCGTGTGATAACACTTTTAGCTTTGCCATTGGCCAAAACCATCCTGCAGCCAGCGTTGGCGGCGATTTTGGCTGCTTCGATTTTGGTTTTCATTCCGCCTGTAGAAAACTGGCTGCCTTTGCCGCCGGCGTTTTTGACAATCTCTTCGGTGATTTCATAGACGGCTGGTATCGGTTTGGCGTCGGGGAACTTTTTCGGGTCTTTGTCGTAAAGGGCATCGATATCGGTGAGCATAATCAAAACGTCGGCGTCGATTTTGCTTGCGACAAGCGCGCTTAGTTTATCATTATCGCCGAAGGCCGAACCGATTTCTTCGGTGCTTATGCTGTCGTTTTCATTCAGGATGGGAACAATACCGAGGCCGAGCAGCGTCTCGATGGAATTGCGGAGGTTCAAATAGGTTTTTCGATTATTAAGCACATCAGCGGTAAGCAGGACCTGCGCGACGTTAATACCGAAGTGGCCGAAAGCCTTTCTATATTCAGCCATCAATAAAGGTTGGCCTATGGCGGCGCAGGCCTGACGGATTTTTATATCCTTGGTATTTTCGACCGATTTCAATTGTCCCGCGCCCATCCCGATGGCGCCGGAAGTGATAATTACCACCTGCCTGCCGGATTTGAGGAGCGAATCAACCTGATGCGCTACTTTAGCGACATAATCCGTATCGACTCCGCCATCCTTGCTTAAGGTGTTGGTACCAATCTTTATAACTATTCTTTTCGCCTTGCTGAAATCTCTCATAAAAATTTACAGCTCGAATTTTTTATTAAGTTTCTTATGGGTGAATTTTTTCGCACCATCGGCATAATCTGCGACGATTTGGCCTTTGCCGATAAGTTTCCACTTGTAGATTACAAGTCCTTCGAGTCCGACTGGTCCGCGGGCGTGGATTTTGCTGGTGCTGATACCCACTTCCGCACCGAGGCCGTAACGGAAGCCGTCGCTAAACCGCGTGCTGCAATTCCAAAACGCATTCGCCGAATCTACAAAATCCATAAATTTCGCGGCGCTGGCTTTATTGGCCGTAACAATAGAATCAGTATGATGCGAACCGTAGCGGTTTATATGTTTGATAGCTTCATCGACGTCATTAACAACTCTTATGGAAATAATCTTGTCAAGATATTCCGTCGACCAGTCCTGTTCGGTAGCTGGTTTAATTTTGATAATCGAAAGCGTTTCATGGCAGCCGCGTAATTCGACACCTTTTTTTTCCAGAGCGATTTTTATTTTAGGCAGAAATTTCTTAGCTATTTTTTTATCAACCAGCAACGTCTCGGAAGCATTGCAAACGGCGACATACTGGCATTTGGAATCGACGGTAATCCTCACTGCCATATCAATGTCGGCGTCACCATCGACATAAACGTGACATAAACCTTTTGCGTGGCCCAAAACAGGAATATCGGTATTATTCATTATGTAGCGGACAAATTCATTCGAGCCGCGGGGAATAACAAGGTCGATGTATTCATCGAGCTTTAGCATCTCCGCGACATCCTGGCGGGTCTCTAAAAGTTGAATCCAGCCTTTTGGCACACCGGCATCTTCGCTTGCGTGGCTGATAACTTCCGTAAGCATCTGGTTCGTTCGGGCGGCTTCGCTTCCACCTTTGAGCAGACAAGCGTTGCCGCTTTTCAAGCAAAGCGTCGAAATCTGCACGAGGGCATCAGGCCTCGATTCGAAAATAATTCCGATAACACCGATAGGGCAACTGACCTTATAAAGTTCCAGCCCTTTATCAAGCTCGGTGGCAGTTAGTGTTTTGCCGACAGGGTCATCGAGCTTAATCAGGCTTTCAATGCCGTCGCAGACTTCCTTGATTTTGCCTTCATCGAATTTGAGGCGCTTGAGTAATGGCGCAGATAATTTATTTTTTTCCGCGGCAGCAAGGTCTTCCTTATTGGCGGAAACAATCATTGCGGAATAATCCTTCAATGCCTTGGCAATTCGCTTAAGCGCGGCATTTTTTATATCGGTCCTGACAGCGGCTAACAGAATCGACGTAGCCTTTGCTTTTTCTGCTATTTCTGAAATACTCATTTTTTATCCGTCTTTACATCTCGTTATTAATGATTTATAATTGATAACGCGAACGATGACTATAAATAATCAGTAATCAATAATCAATAATCAATTACTAAGCGGGTGTAGCTTAGTGGTAAAGCTCCAGCCTTCCAAGCTGGTTATGTGGGTTCGATTCCCATCACCCGCTTTCATAAAAAATACGGACAAATCTTTCGCATTCTGCCATTTCTTTAATATGACTCTCACAATTAATTAACAGAATGCTTACATTGTGTGAAATATAGCAGAAAAATTTAACAGAATAACAAAACTCCAGTTTTTCCATAAGCCTTTTATCCACAAGAAATTAACAACTTTTGCCAACGTCCTATAATAAAATTTTCAAAAATTACAGTAAAAAATTTCTTTTTATGTTGACGCTGTGGGGGAAAGTGGTAGTATTTCCCACTATTAGAGGAATTAGTGGGACAAATACCATGCTACTACTAACAGGCGAATATCAGCATACGGTGGACGAGAAAGGCCGAGTGCTAATCTCGAACAAGCTGCGAGGCCAGATAGATGCCGAAGAGCATGGGAACAATTTCTACATGGTCCTCGGGGCCAACGGAATACTTTGCCTTTATCCGGAAAAGTATTTCGAGCAGATTTCGCTGGCGCTTGCCCCCGGTAGCACGGCCCCCGATGAAGCGGTTGCCTTCGAGCGATTGAGTTTTGCCCTTGCGAGCAAGATTGAATTGGACAGCCAAGGCAGACTTCTGCTGAACGAAAGATTGCGGAAAAGGGCAAATCTGAAGGAGCAGGTGACATTGGTTGGGGTCAGGGACCATATCGAGCTTTGGAACACTGAAAGCTGGGAGCAGTACCTTGAAGACCATTTGGCGCAATATCAGAAACAAATGTCGCAGGCGCGGCAGATAGTGCTGCAAAAGCAGAATAATGAATTCTAACTTCTAAATGAATGGAGGCGTGACCGAAGTGGAATTGAATCATAGTCAAATAGTACTGGAAAGCCTGGCTGGCGGAAGAGAAACCGACGAACAGACATTAACATCAATGGCGATACTTGCTGAAAGACTGGAGCGTCTCAAGAGGTTCAGCAGCAGTTTTTCGGAAGTTTCGTTTTCCGCAGCGGCGAAAAAACTAATGCGGCATAAAAATGCCGCGGTAGCGGCTGTTTAGCAAGAAAGACAGCTTTTAACGAAAACCTGATGTACGATGAAGGCAACAGCTCGACGGTTGAACATATTCCGGTTCTTGCAAAGACGCTGACCGAACGGATTAAGCTGCCGCTGGACGCGGTAATGGTCGATGCGACCATGGGACAGGGAGGTCACAGCTTGCTGTTCGGTGACAGAATGGGCCCTGAAGGGATTATCATCGGCCTGGATATTGACAAAAATGCTATCCGCAGGGCCCAACTTAAATTAAAAGACCTTGCCTGCAAGGTTATCCTGATACACTCAAATTTCGCTCTCGTTTCAGAACAAGTTCATAAACAGGGAATAGAAAAGGTCGATTTTCTCCTCGCTGACCTTGGGGTCTGCTCGGCCCAATTGGCAGATGAACAGCTCGGTTTAAGTTTTCAAAAGAATATGCCGCTCGATATGCGTTTTGACAAAAGTATTAAGACCACCGCGGCCGATATTATCAATAATACTGACGAAAAATCGCTGGCTGAGCTGATTTTCCGGTTTGGTGAGGATCGGGCGTCGCGGCGGATTGCGCGCTTTATAGCCGAATACCGCCGAAGGCGGCCGATAACGACGACAGGGCAATTAGCGGTAATTGTTGCCAAGGCCGTCGGCGGCAAAGGCAGAATTCACCCGGCGACAAGGACTTTTCAGGCGTTGAGAATAGCGGTCAACAATGAACTGGACAACCTGCAGAAGCTGCTCGATTCGGCGCCGCAGTTACTGAAAAAAGATGGTTTTATTGCGCTTATAAGTTTTCACAGTCTGGAGGACCGGATTGTGAAGAATAATTTTAAACAAAACGAAACGAAAGATATTTACAAGTTAATTACGAAAAAACCTATTGAGGCCAGCCGTGAAGAAATAATCATAAATCGTCGTGCAAGGAGTGCAAAGCTGCGTATAGCACAAAAAATATAAATTAATGGATTATGAAAGGGAGTGTGGTTTATGACATCGGAAGCGAAAATCGGGTTACTGCTGGGGTTGGTTTTCATATTTATCATTGCCTTTATTATCAATGGGCTGCCGAGCTTCTGGAATAAATCGGACAGCGGCGAAGTTGCTGTCGCCACTGAAAGCCAGGAAGATACTGCCGTCGGCATAGGTGTCAACGAACGAAAGGCGGGCGAGGCCATTGAAAGAATCGAACCGGGCACCGCGGTCAACAGTAACGGAGTCGTAGTTGAGACTCAGGGCAACTCCGATGTTCGTTTTGTTTCGGAAGCGCCCAAGGGCGTCACAAACGCCTCGGCAAACGCGGAACTGAAACCTGTTACGGCCACCCAGACGTTGCCTGCGAATGCGGGCGAACAGACTTCCGATGTTCAGCAGGTCTCGATGCAGCCGGAAAAGCAGACTTATGTTGTTTGCTCCGGTGACAGTCTGTACACAATCGCCAAAAAGTTCTACGGAGCTTCCGAGGCGGGGAAGAAATCGACCACGAACCTCATATTCAACGCCAACCGTAATATCTTGAAATCTCCGAGCAAGCTTCAAATAGGCCAAAAGCTTGTTATCCCGCCGCTGCCTAACAAACAAAGTCACAGCATCAGTGTCGAAAGCACCGTGGTAAATACAACGGTATCACCAAACGTTCAAACAGAGCAGGCAACACAGACCGAAGAGGGTGTCGTCGCTGGCGGCAATCAAACTGCACCATCACGTGATTATGTTGTTCAATCGGGCGATAGTCTCTGGAAAATCGCCGCCAAACAGCTTGGAAACGGCACCCGGTATGATGAGATAGCGGAACTTAACGCTGATGTTTTGAATGGCGGGGATGATCTGACTGTGGGAATGCGCCTGAAGCTGCCGGCCCGATAAATCTAAAACTGAATTTCACTTAGCGCTATATGACAAGGCGGTTCTGTTTTGTATTTGCAGTACTTTGTATAACCTTCGTGTTGATATTCACCGTTTATCTGCGCAGCGCCAACAGCCGTATTTTCTACAAGCTTTGTGCCGCCAATAGCGAAAAAAGCCGATTGAAGCAACGGCTTGCCGCCAGGCAACTGCAGGTTGAAAATCTGATAAATCCGTCGGCGATTTCAAAAAGGCTGGGGAATTAGCATCAGCAGTACCGATAACGTAATTTAGGAAAATACGGACGGTCGAGATTGAAGAACATCCGCGTCATAATACTTTTGTTCGCTGTTTTGATAACAGCATTTGTGCTGCTGGCGGCCCGATGCCTGTATCTGCAGTTCTTTCGTCATGGCTATTACAGCAATCTTTGCACGAAACAGTACCAGGCCATAGTAATTCAACGACCGCAGCGGGGCGTAATTCTCGATTGTCAGGGACGAGTGCTCGCCGCCAGCAATAAAATTCAAACCATATTTGCCGAACCGAGAGTAATAAAAGACCCGGAAAGTGTCGCGGACAGGCTCGCCCCGATTCTAAAAATAAACGCGGATGAAATCTGCAGGCTCATCACGAAAAGCAAAAATCCGGGATTTGTGAAACTGATAGTCGGCGCCGACCCGAACCAGTGCAAAGAAGCGAGCAAAATCTACGGTATAGGGATTCTGTCGGACTGGCAGAGATACTATCCTGCGACGTCTCTGGCTTCGCATGTTGTGGGTTTTACAAGCGACGATAACCGCGGGTTATGCGGAGTGGAGCTGCAGCACGACAAAGAGCTTCACGGCTCGGCGGGGCAGGAAGTCTTTCTCGCCGATGCGCTTCGCAGGCCGATAAAATTAAAGGAAAACAATATAGTCAAAGATGGTACCGGAATAATTCTGACTATCGACTCAGCTATTCAGGAGTTTGCCAGAATCGCTCTGCTGGAGCAGGTTCAGAATTTTCAGGCTGAATCCGGTGTCGCGATTGTCGTTGAACCTCGCACCGGAGCGATACTGGCGCTTGTATCGCTGCCCGATTTCGACCCGTCCAACTTCCGTTTTGCAAACCAGGACCGGCTGCGGAACCGCGCGATAACCGATACGTTTGAACCCGGCAGCGTTTTCAAACCGGTTGCCGCTGCAATTGCCCTCGACAATCAGGTCATCGGGCTGAATGACAAAATATACTGCGAAAACGGCAGCTATCACGGCAAGGGTTTCGGAACAATCGGAGAATATTCCAATCACAGTTACGGCAATCTCACGGTCCGTGGAATTCTCGTCAACTCCAGCAACATCGGGATGGCTAAAATCGGGCAAAAATTAGGTAAAGCAAGACTTTTCAAGGGGGTTAAACTATTTGGTTTTGGCAAAAAAACGGGTATCGATTTGCCCGGTGAGGGTGAAGGCATTTTGAGGCCGCTGGGCCAATGGAACGGTTACAGCGAAACACGGATTCCCTACGGACAGGAAATATCCGTTACCGCAATTCAACTTGTTCGGGCATTCTGTGTGCTGGCGAACGGCGGCTACTCTGTTCGACCGTTTCTGGTCAGGGCCACGGTCGATAATACAGGCAAGATTGTAACACTTAATCAGCCTGCTGTGTCGACACAACCAATTATAAGCCCGACAGTAGCTCGATGGATTGTTTCCGATGCTTTAGTTGGTGTAATTAAGGAAGGGACCGGGAAGAGAGCGGCGGTCAACAAATTGCAGGTGTTCGGCAAGACAGGAACTGCCAACATCGCGAACAGCGACCGGAAAGGATATTCGGAAAGGGATTACGTTGCGTCGTTTATCGGCGGTGCACCAGCTAAAGACCCCGCGATAGTAGTGCTTGTATCAATTCGAAAACCAAATACCAGACTCGGCAAAGGTTATACCGGTGGGGCGGTCGCGGCGCCGGTAGCGTCAAAAATAATCGAAAGAACCTTGACGTATATGTCGAAATGTCAGGACTAACGGTAGCCGATGTAACCTGTCTGCACACAGAAGTGCAGGATGTCACGGGCCAAAGGGGCAGCGTCGCTTGAACCGCGTTTGCCGCCTTCGACAAGTACCGAGACAGCGACGGCCCTATCCGAACCATCCACAGCGAACCCGGCAAACCACGCGTGTTCCGGCCTTTCGGTCGAACCTGTTTTGCCATAGACTTTTATTCCCTGTGCCGCGAATCCCGCGTAAGCGAATTCCGAATAAGCTGTTCCACCAGACTCTTCCACTACGGCGTGCATGCCTTCGCGAACCGTATTCAGCGTTTGCGGCGAAATATCGAGAGCCAGAGAATCGTCTTGAGGATTGGTATCTTGTCTGAAAAGTTTCGCAGATTTATAAATTCCACCCCTGGCGATAGTTGCCATCGCGTTTGCCACATGCAGAGGCGTGGCTCGTAAATTGCCCTGGCCTATGCCGAACCATCTTCTTTCGTCACTTCTGAGCGGTGGAATTTCATCATTATTTTTTACTGATAAGTCGCTAATCTGCCCATTTGCCTGTCTGAAATTCCTGTCGCTGCCTGTTTCGGTTTGTACGGGAGGTTGTAAGGATTTGTGACCGTAACCGAAGTTCCATAACCACTGCTGCAGGACCGTCGGAACAATTCTTTCCGCCAGACGTGAGAAGTAAACGTTGCAACTGCCTTTGAGGGCGTTTCTGGCAATATTGCCACCGTGGCCCCGCCACAGGTCGTCGTGCCCCTGAGAATGGGACGTTTTGTAAATCCAGCAGTCGGGCCAGCCGTTTGGAGCGTGTGCAGCCGGACAGCTTATGGTTTCATTCGCTGTGATTTTACCGCTTTCGGCAGCGGCAATTAAAATCAGAGGTTTGATAACCGAACCCGGTGGATATTGTCTGTTTATCGCGCGATTGACCAGCGGGCTGTTCGCGTCGGAGGCGAGCCTGCCGTAATCAAGCCTGACACGGTTTAAATCAAAAGTCGGAGTCGATACGAGCGCAAGAATATCTCCTGTCGCGACATCAATTACCACTGCCGCAGAAGGCGATTCGCATCTGGGGTTTAAATCACAGTCCGCCAGTCGCTGTTCTATCTTTCGCTGCAGTTCGATATCGAGTGTCAGTTGAATATTTTTACCGAATTGCGGCTGCGTGCTTTCCGTCCGCTGCCCGTTGGCGTCATAAACAGCCTCACCGCGTTTGCCACGAAGGACTGCCTCGCAAACGTATTCGACACCATCCTCGCGTCCGCAGATCTCGTCGGAAAGATACCGTGAAAATCTGTCGTCCGCGAAAAGCTGCTTGTCGGTTTCTTGTGTTACCGGCCCGACCCAGCCGATAGTTTGGCAGGCAGTGGAATTATATGGATAAATTCTTTTTGACTTCGGAACAACTTCGACTCCGCCGATATCCATAAACTCGACCTGTGCGGCGAAGGTGTCATCCTCGGTTTTCAAATCGAGCAGAGGCCACATTTTATTCATCTCAGCGATATCTTCGACCTGAAGGGTCAGAACGAGTCTTTGGTCGGGGTCGGGGAATTTGGCTTCAAAGTCCGCGACAGCTTCCGAAAACGGAACTTTGATTATTTGGCCGTCATATTTTTCAATCAAGGCGGAAGTCGGATTGTTCCTGGCCCACGCAAGGAACGTGCGAAGATTCCAAAGCCGGTCATTTATATTCCTGATTTTGCTCTCGATTTCTTCCCGCTGGGCTCCGAACAGCGTACACTTGTCTATTATCTGCTGCAAGATGATAACGGTGTTGTTTATTTCTTCCCTCACAATCGCCTCAGCATTATCGCCTTGAGTTTTCTGCTGTGCTCGCGGTATTTTCGCTCTGGTAACTCGCTCGTCGGCGTAACAGCAAAGTTTATAGCTTATATTCAACTGATAACAAAGCTCGTCTGCGGCAAGAATTTTCCCTTTCCTGTCAAGTATCTGTCCTCTGAGAGTATTGAGTCGGCACGATAAACCCCTCTGCAATTCCAGCTCGGCGATTTTGTCATAAACCTCCGGGTTCGGAAAAAGCTGCATTTGAACAAGCCTCAGAACGCAGACAATCAGCACGGCCAAACTTAAAGCGATAAATATTTTGATGCGTTTACCGTACATCGGTTCCTTCTGAAATCATTACCGGTTTAACCGGCTTGTCTTCATGCGCATCAGCCATGCCGATGGTAAGAGCAAAAAAGGCGCCGCGATGCTCGAATACAGGCTTGTCCCGAGAACAACGGTATATGCGTGGGTCACAACCGAATGGTTTGCCAGAAAAGTCAGGAAATTAGAAATGGAAAAAACGAGCAAACCGCTGAAAAACACGGTAACAACCTGGTGGGATATTTTGCGGATTACAAGCACATTGTGAATATGTGCCAGCATCGTACCGATAAGGCCGAAACTGATTGTCCTCGGCCCCATAGGCTGACCAATGGTGATAACATCGGCGGCGAAACCTATCGCGAATGAAAGTACAATCGCGTCGCGGCTGGTCGAAGAAACCGCGAAGAACACCATGAGAGCCAGCAGCAGGTCGGGCTTGATATTCAGAGAAGTTACCGCGAGAACATTTGCCAAACCTGCCTGTATAACAGCGATAAAGCAGACGAGCAAAGCTGCCCGCAACCATTTCATGCTCATACCCTTTTGTGTGTGTATAAATTCCGGCATGTGTTTATTTCTGCTGATTCAATACTATAACCGCGACGTCATTGAGGCTGTCAACGTCGCAAACTGGTTTAACGGTTATGTCCCACAAAAGGGGATTACCGTCATCGGTTCTGCAATTAGAGACCCTGCCGACAATCATCGGCCAGTTAAGCATCCCGGCAGCCTTTAAGGCAAAAACCTCATCTCCGATGCGTACCTTATGTTTGACGGGAATCAGGCGGATTCTCGCGGAGCCTTTGCCGTCACCGCGCATTACCGCCTCGACATTTAATCGGCCTATTTTGACCGCGATTTTAGATTTGGGACTTGTAATCAGGCGTACCTGGGCCGTTTGCGCCCATACATCGGAGATGCTGCCGATGATACTGTCCTCTGCCATTACAAACTGTCCTTTGGACAGGCTGTAATTCTGACCGCAGTTTATCACGATGTCGGTGCTGGAACTTTTTATGACCTCGGCCAGAACGAATTTCGCATCCGCTGCCGCGAATTTGCGGTGAAGACCCGAAAGGGCTTCGACTTTTTGCTGTGCCTGGTCAAGCTGCTGGGTGACATTGGCAAGCTGGTTGAGCAGTTTGTTATATTCCCCGCGGCTGACAACGTCTTTGACAGGCTGCGAAGTACGCGCTGAGAGCGTGATGCTTCTGCTGACCCCTAAAGGCGTGCGGAAAATGCGCGCGAAAGCAAGCTGGAATTTATCAGTCACGGTCTGAGGGGTAACAAGCAGAATGACCCCCCCGAGCATACACCACGTGAATAAAATCCCTTTGGAAATTCTGGTTCGCGTCCTTGCCATAAGAAAACCGGTAGTACAAAAATTACCCCGAAGCTGCCGGCCTGAATACTATTTCGCAGTCTTTGCAAAAGCATCCGAAGGACATCAGTATTCGCTGTGATCCATCGTGTCTTTCCACAGTTCGAGATTTTCCAGATATACGCTGGTGCCGCGAGCTACGCACGTCAGGGGGTCCTCAGCGCGGGTGACCTTTAGGCCCGTAGCATTTGCCAGAACGGTATCCATACCTCGCAGCAATGACCCGCCCCCGCAAATACGGATGCCGTTGTCGATTAAATCGGCGGCCAATTCCGGTTCAGCTTTTTCCAAAGTCATCGTAACCGCGTCTATGATGGAGGCGACAGGTTCCCGAAGCGCTTCGCGAATTTCCTCGCTTGTTATAACGATTTTTCTGGGTAATCCCGAGATTGTGTCTCTGCCTGCCACTTCCATGGTCATTTCCTGTTCGAGCGGGGCGGCAGAACCTATCTGGATTTTTACCTTTTCAGCTCTCGGTTCGCCAATCAGCAGGTTGTACGTTCGCTTAAGATGATTGATAACGGCTTCATCCATATCGTCACCGCCGATGCGAATCGACTGACAAGTGGCGATATCGGCAAGACTCATTATAGCGACTTCCGTGGTGCCTCCGCCGATGTCGCAAATCATCGAGGCTGTCGGTTCGGTAATTGGAAGGCCTGCTCCGATTCCGGCGGCCATCGGCTCATCAATCAAAAAGACCTTGCGGGCGCCGGCGCGTTCGGCACTATCTATAACCGCTCGGCGCTCGACGGCGGTAATCCCGCTCGGTACGGCGATAACTACGCGGGGCCTTACAAGGTTGCCCCTGCCGTGCACCTTCTTGATGAAATAGCTCAGCATTTTCTCAGTGATTTCGAAGTCGCTGATTACGCCGTCTTTTAAGGGTCTGATGGCGCTGATTGAGCCGGGGGTTTTGCCGAGCATTTCGCGCGCAACAAGACCGACAGCTTCGCCATCATTTAAAACAATATTGGTTCCTTTGCGGACGGCAACTACGGAAGGTTCATTGAGGACAATGCCTTTGTCGCGGACACAAACGAGGGTCGAACAAGTACCCAGGTCTATGCCCATATCCATACTGAACCAGCCTAAAATGGTGTTCAGTAACACGTTTCGACTCCCTTCTTAATTTCAAACTCGACAATCCCTTATACTACACCGACCTTAAAGCTGTCAATAGTCAAATTCATCTATGGTATTTTAAAAATTGTGCCGTACTGGCTGATGCACTTGATGGCCACAAAGGCGGCGGTAACCAGTACCACACAAAAGGCCAGCGCCAGAACGGCCGTATAAATATTGTTGGATACGGTTATTTTTTCTGAAGGTGTTTGTACGTTAGGGCTCATATTCCAACCTCGTCAAAAATAGCGTTCGCCAAACGCCTAAATTTTACAAATTGGTTGTTACAATATCGCCGACCTGAGGCTGTTTCTGAACAAGCTCCAGAATGCCGATAGCTTCTCCGGCCTCAACATCTATAATCTGAATATCACAAATAAATTCATCACCGCGAGTAACGTGGAGCTTCATGCCCTCCTTGACACCTTCATTTTTGCCAACCGATACGCTGGCCATG